>KB226970.1_pt8 | contig 22339 bp, 21 predicted proteins | sample 524768 | NCBI WGS metagenome assembly AMQJ01 (sample SAMN00998488, study PRJNA167727) | sediment metagenome | isolation source: subsurface aquifer sediment | place: USA: Rifle, Colorado | collected Aug-2009
CCAGGAAGGAATATTCCATGCCAGCGAAATCGGTTTTAAAATACATGACTTTCGTGGAGATATAAGAGATTTGTCGGGGTTAAAGGAATATATTACGTCTGTAAAACCTGATTTTGTATTTCATCTTGCTGCTCAGGCTTTGGTTCTAAGCAGCTATCAAAATCCTGTTGAAACTTTTGAAGTGAATGTATCAGGTACTGTAAATGTATTAGAGGCAATCAGGGAATGTCCTTCTGTAAAAGTGGCTGTATTTATTACAAGCGATAAATGTTACGATAATAAAGAATTGGATTGGGCTTATCGTGAAACAGATCCTATGGGAGGTCACGATCCATATAGCGCAAGCAAGGGAGCTGCAGAAATTGTGATTAACTCTTACAGAAAATCTTTTTTTTCAGAAAATGGAAAAACAGCTATTGCTTCAGCCCGAGCGGGAAATGTTATTGGAGGGGGCGATTGGGCTGAGTTTAGATTGGTTCCCGATTTTTTTAGAGCTATTGAAAAAGGAGAAAAAATAAAACTTCGTAATCCAAATGCTACGCGTCCCTGGCAACATGTATTGGAGCCCCTGGGTGCTTATCTGCTTTTAGGTGCTAAACTGTTTCATAATCCCGAAAGTTTCACTGAAGCGTGGAACTTTGGTCCTGCTATGTACGATAACCATTCTGTTGTTGAGTTGGTGAAAGAAATTATTGCTTATACCGAAAAAGGAAGCTTTGTTGATATTTCTAAACCAGATCAACTGCATGAAGCAAATCTGCTCATGCTCGATATTACCAAAGCAAAACAGAAATTAGCTTGGACACCCGTTTTAAATTTTAAAGAAACCGTTCAAATGACATCCGAGTGGTATATGAATTATAAAAAAACAAAGGTCTTTGATTTAACAAAAAGTCAAATTTTAAGCTATCAGAACAAATGGAATTCGTTGAACGGAAATTAACAGGTGTTTTTGAGGTTACCTTAAAACCCCACATGGATGAGCGGGGTTTCTTTATGCGTACTTTTGATATTGATTTATTTCAGAAGTCTGGCCTTGACTTTAATTGGGTTCAGGAAAATCATAGCCGTTCAGAAAAAAAGGGAATTATCAGGGGTTTGCATTTTCAGCTTCCACCCTATTCCGAAACAAAATTGGTTCGTTGTATACATGGAGCCGTACTTGATGTTTTTGTAGATTTAAGAAAGGACTCTTTAACCTTTGGGCAATGGGACAGTATTGAACTAAGTGCTGAAAACAAAAAAATGATTCTCATACCACGAGGTTTTGCACATGGCTTTTGCACATTAAGTGATATAAGCGAGGTGGTATATAAGGTGGATAATGTATATTCAAAAGAAAGCGAAAGAGGAATTTTATGGAATGATCCAGAAATTGGAATTGAATGGCCAGTTAACGATCCTGTTCTTTCGGAAAAAGATAAACAAAATCTGACACTTGCAGAGTTTGTGCAACAGTATCATGCAATATAGAATAATAGGAATTGGAAGCAAAGCCTTTGTGGTTCTTTGCGCCTACTTTGCGAGACTTTGTGGTATAAATTAAAGCTATTACACAGAGATTCACAGAGAAGACACAGAGTTACTCCAAGTAAAGTATTAAATTAGGTTTTCTGCTTTTCAGTCAGCAAAGTGTTATAAAATTTATTACTATGAATATTAGACTTTTTAAACCCTCACTGGGAGAAGAAGAATTACAAGCCATAAAGGAAGCCTTTGACAGGTCGTGGGTAGGGCTGGGCCCAAAAGTAAATGAATTTGAACAGGAATGGGCTAAGTTTACGGGTTCGGAAGTAGCCATTGCCCTTAATTCCGCAACAGCAGCTCTTCACCTTGCATTAGCATGTTTTGGTTTTCCCGAAGGGAAAAAAGTACTGGTTCCTTCATTAACTTTTTCGGCAACAGCTTCGGCCATTTTATATAACCGTTTAATTCCTGTTTTTGTCGATTCCGATCCTGTTACTTTAGGAATCAGCACGGAAGACTTAGATCGAAAATACGACAAAGATTGTGTTGCTGTAATGCCCGTTCATTATGCCGGTCACCCTGTACAAATGGAACTGCTTATGCCCTGGGCACAAGAACGCGGATTAAAAGTGATTGAAGACTGTGCTCACACAGCAGGAGCAAACTACAAAGCTAAAATGTTGGGAACATGGGGCGATATAGGGTGTTATTCCTTTGAAGAAAAAAAACTCATGACAACCGGCGATGGTGGAATGATGGTTACCAACGATCCCGAACTTTTTAAAGATGTTAAAGCCATGCGTTGGGTAGGAATTGATAAAGACAATTGGAAAACGGCACAAGAATACACTCACGCGAATCGTGACGCTTTACATTGGTTTTATGAACTCAATGTGCTGGGATATAAATACAATATGAACGATTTAGCTGCATCCATCGGGTTGGTTCAGTTTAAAAAACTGCCTCATTTCAATCAACGACGATCTGAAATTATCCGGCTTTATTTGAACAGGCTAAAAAACATTAAAGGTATTGAACCCTTACTCCCATTCGAACCCGAAAATTATCCTTACCAAATGTTTGGAATCAGAACGGATAATCGTGATGGACTAATGATTTATCTTAAAAACAAGGGAATTGCAACAGGCTGTCATTATACACCATTAAGCTTACAACCTTTATTTAAACCATGGGGAAATAATTGTCCTTATATTGAAAAAGAGGCCAACCGTTTTATTACACTGCCTTTACATGCTGATCTAAGCAATGAAGAAGTAGAATATATTGTTGATACCTTAATTCATTGGAATAAATAAGTAATAATTTATAAGTAATAAAAAATTTAGCATAAATATTCTATTCAAAATGGATTACTGTCTATATAAATGAATAATTAAGTTATGAATTTAAAAAAAATTAAAAGGAGAATACGGTATATTCTGGAGTTTAGGTTTCTACCAAATGTATCCATGTTTTTATTTAATAATGAAACCTGGTTAAGATTACTTCCATTAAAAAGGTTTTTTCAGTTTGTTGATCCCAATAAACGCATTATAGATATTGGAGCAGGAATAGGGAGTTTAGAATTAGCCTTAAATAGAACTGATATTTTTATTTATGATATAGACAGGGTTTCAATTGATATTGCAAAACAAAATTTTAAGAATACAGTTGTTGGAACAGGATCAAAAATTAATTTTGAAGATGACGCTTTTGATTGGGCAATTTCAATACACACTTTAGAACATATCCCCAAAAACGAGCGAGAACAATTTATTTTAGAAATGATTAGAATATCTAAAGAAGGTGTATTTTTAAATTTTCCCGAAGGAAAATATGCCGAAGTACTTTGTAAGAATTTTTTGAACACTTTAGAAAAAAATGGTCTGCCTCCCAATAAATGGACTCTTGAACATTTAGAACTAGGATTACCAACAGTTGAAGAAGTAAATTCAATACTTAAAAAGCAAAACAAGTTTCTTTTCAAATATAAGCTAATAAGGAATTATAAGGCGGAAAATATATATTGGACTCGTATGAGAACATCAAACAGCATTTTGTTTAAATACTTTACATCGCCATTATTTGCCCTTTACAAATATGCAAATATCAATAGGAAGCCAACAATTGAGATGATACTTGTTGGTTCAAAAAACTATAATAGTTTAAACGATATTCTTAATTAATTTTAAATTGTGTTAATCCTAAATAAATTTCAGACATGAAAACAGGTTTGAAACTATATAAAAAATACCGCAAGGTTTATGCCTTTACAAATTTGTTTCTATTTTATTTTCGTAAATTTTTTATCGGTTTTGATGTTGCAAATCAGTTTATCCAAAGGGTTGATAAATTTTCTGTACAATTGATTCTAAAAGTAAATGGAGCAATTATTGGCAAAGATTGTGATATAGAAACAGGGTTAGTTTTTCATAATTGCAAAAATTACTCCAACTTATCAGTAGGGGACAACTGCCACATAGGTAAAAATTGTTTCTTCGATTTAAAAGATAAAATAATTATTGGTAACAATGTGGTTATTTCTATGCAATGTTCTTTTATTACACACATTGATATGACTCAGTCAAAACTCTCAACAATTTATCCTTCACTTCAAAAACCAATTATTATTTCGGAAAATGTATATATTGGAGCAAACTCAATAATTCTAATGGGTGTAAATATTGGCAAAAACTCATTGGTTGCAGCAGGGTCGGTAATTCAAAAAGATGTATCAATTAACTCTTTCGTTGGTGGTGTACCTGCAAAAGAAATCAAAAAACTAACTTTATAGATAAAACCACTTGCGCCTTTAATAATGGAATTAAAAAAAATCATAAAAAACACTTCTTATTTGGCAACATCGAAAGTAGTGCAGTTTATTATTGGAGTTGTTAAATCTAAACTTGGGGCATTATTTTTGGGAACAACAGGAATAGGAATTTATAATCAGGTCAATTATTTGACCAACATGATTTCCCAAATTACTTTGTTGAGTATGAATGATGGTCTGGTAAAGCAAATAGCACAAAATAAAGAAGCCCCAAATTTTAAAGAAACATTAAAAGGCTTAATTAAATCTTATTCTATTCTGATTATTTTTTCGATTTTGTTGGCTTTTATTGTATGTATTATTTTTGCAAAACCCCTAACTATTTTCTTTTTGGGTGATTATAAATATTTAGACTACTATCTGTGGGGTATTGGAAGTGTGCCTATTTTAATTATCAATAGTTTATCATTTGCATTACTAAAAAGTCACAAGGCAACTAAGGCAATTTCACGGGCTAATATTTTTAGTGCTATTTTTTCTCTTTGTTTTTTTATACCCCTGGTATATTTTTTTAGTATCAAGGGGGCGGTTATTTCAGTAGCTATAAATTTTGCAATTGTTTTATACATCAACAATTACCAAGCACGCAAGCTGATTATTAATAAAGTGGGTATTCAATTTAAAGAATTATTCACGGCTAAAACAGAAAAAAAATATAGTAAAGAACTATTAACTTTTGCATTATATGGAGCTACAAGTGGGTTGATATACGTAGGAGCTGAAAGTGTTAGCAGATCTATTGTGGTTAATACCATAGGCATTGACAAGCTTGGACTTTATAGTCCCATTGCTGCATGGAGCGGCTTGCTTACTGGTTTTATATTACCAGCGGTTCAGGTTTATTTATATCCCCGATATAGTGAGTGTAAAAGCAATAAAGAAATAGCTGCAATTTTAAATGATTATCTTTATTTAATAACCTTTTTAATTATTCCTTTTGTATTTATTGCTATTCCTTTTAAAGATATATTAATTCCATTGTTTTATTCTAAAGATTTCAGTGAGGCAGGTAAATATTTACCATGGCATTTTATTGGTATTATGTTTTATATGTGGTGGTATATTTTAGCAATTGTTTTAACACCAACAGGAAGAATAAAAATACATGGTGTTTTTGTAACAATAATGTCAATTATCAATGTTGCCATAGTGTACTTTTTAGTTCCACAACTTGGACTTTATGGTTGGATGTTAAAGTTTATTATTAGCCCTATTCTGTTTTTATTTGTTTATTTTTTCTATTTAAGAGCTAAAATAAGTCTGGTAATTTCAACTAAGAATTTAATGTTAATGTCCTATTCTATAATATTTGCGCTTTTTTTAATTGCTTTAAATAATTTTACCGTAAAATATTTCCTCAGCTTTATTTTTATTGGTTTTTCTTTTTTATTTCTTTCTAAGCATGAAAAGGAAATTCTTTTCACAAAAATTTCACAGATATTCCATTCTAGAAATTCAAAAAACTAAAGAAAGAGTCTATTAATTTTGCCAGCAATACAGAATACTAAAATGATAGCGATAATAACAATAAACTATAACCTCAGCGGGGAAACCATTCCCTGTGTTGAATCTATTTTAAAATCTGAATACCCAAACTACAGGGTTTATTTAATTGATAATGGATCGGCACAAGATGATTATAACAAACTTTTAGAGGCTTTTAACCAACAAGGGAAAGTAAATGTTTTACGAATTGAAAAAAACTGCGGTTATGTTGGTGGTGTTAATTTTGGACTCCAAAAAGCCATGGAAAGTAATCCTGATTACTTTTTGGTAATGAACAATGACACGATTATTGATAAAGAAGCTATTGGATATTTGGTTTATACAGCCCAACGGCATAAAAACAATGCGATTGTATCGGGAAAAGTTTATTATTACGATCGTCCCGATGTATTGCAACACACCGGCGAAATCATAACCGACCATCGATACTTAAAAACCTTTGCTCCCGGGAAAAACGAAAAAGACACAGGCCAGTTCGATGAGGAAATAGAGCGCGATGCACTTGATGATGTTTTTTGGTTATTGCCTTTGGGGCTTGTAAAAGATGTTGGCTTCTATTGCAATTATTTCTTTTTGTATGCAGAACAGGGCGATTATGCACTTCGGGCAAAGAAAAAAGGATACAAATTGATATATACTCCAGATGCTAAGCTCTGGCACAAAGTAAGTATGACTACGGGCGGAGGAAATACTCATTCTCCAAAGGTTTGTTACTGGAGGGGACAGGGATTATTCGTTTTACATTATCGCCATTTGAAAATAAAATACCTGATTCTTTCGATTTTGAAAAAATTTGTAACTTTTTCGGCCTTGGCCTTATTTAAAAAAGAAAATAAACGAAATTGCGCCATTGCCATGTTGCGTGGGTATTTTTGGGGCTTTTGCTGGATGTTTAATAAGCGTCCTAATAATGGATATAATCCTTATAATTAAACTTTTACATTTTTATAAATCATTAATGTATGCTTTTTAATTCAATTGATTTTGCCATATTCTTGCCAATTGTTTTTGTTCTGTATTGGTTTGTAAGCAACAAAAATCTAAAACTACAGAATTTACTCATTGTTGTAGCCAGTTATTTTTTTTATGGATGGTGGGACTGGCGTTTTTTGTCCCTCATATTTTTTAGTACTATTGTTGACTATTCTGTTGGTATTGGACTTTCAAATGAAGATAACAAAACTAAAAGAAGGGTTTTGCTTTGGACAAGTATATTGGTCAATTTAGGTTTTTTAGGTTTCTTTAAGTACTACAATTTTTTTCTCGATAATTTTATAAATGCCTTTTCATTTTTTGGTACAGAAATAAAGGCCAATTCTTTAAATATCATATTACCTGTTGGTATTAGTTTTTATACTTTTCAAACCTTAAGTTATTCCATTGATGTTTACAACCGTAAACTTGAACCAACAAGAGACTTTATAGCCTTTTCTGCTTTTGTAAGTTTTTTCCCACAATTAGTAGCCGGACCTATCGAGAGAGCAACCAACCTGCTTCCTCAGTTTTATAAGTACAGAAAATTTGATTATTATAAGGCTGTAGATGGTTTAAGGCAAATACTTTGGGGTTTATTCAAAAAAATTGTAATCGCCGATAATTGTGCTAAATATGCCAATCTAATTTTTAATCATTCAAGCGATTATTCCGGTAGTACTCTTGTTTTAGGGGTCTTGTTTTTTACCTTTCAAATTTATGGTGATTTTTCAGGATATTCCGATATTGCCATTGGAACAGCTCGTCTTTTTGGTTTTAATTTAATGCGGAACTTTGCGTTTCCATACTTTTCGAGAGATATTGCAGAGTTTTGGAGACGATGGCATATATCTCTCTCAAGTTGGTTTAGAGATTATTTATATATCCCATTGGGAGGAAGCAAAGGAGGTATGTGGATGAAGGTAAGAAATACTTTCATTATATTTATAGTAAGCGGTTTCTGGCATGGTGCTAACTGGACCTTTATCGTTTGGGGAGCCCTGAATGCCATTTATTTTTTACCCTTGCTTTTAACCAATAAAAATCGAACAAATTTGGACATCGTTTCACAAGGAAGAATCATTCCCTCTTTGAAAGAATTTTCACGGATGTTTTTAACATTTTGTTTAACGGTTTTTGCCTGGATTTTTTTCAGAGCTCAAAACATTGAACACGCTTTTCATTATATTTCAGACATATTCTCTCCTTCTATTTTTACCATTCCTCATTTCACAGGAATGAGTAAGGCTTTCATAACTATTTTCTTAACCATATTGTTTATTCTGATTGAATGGTTCGGAAGACAACAGCAGTATGCCATTGAACAGTTTGGGCTAAAATGGAATCGTTTTTTTAGATACACCTTTTATTATGCTTTAATTGTTTTGATCCTTTGGTTTGGTGGTGATGAACAAGCTTTTATTTATTTTCAATTTTAATTAAATGACACTACTATTTAAACGTCTTTCATTATTTAGTTTATTAGGGTTCGTTTATTTTTTAACTAATTTATTAATTAACTATTATATAATCAATTATGCAAAACCACCTATCGCTGATTCTAATATTCTTATTATGGGAGATTCTCATCTTCAAACGGCATTAGATCCGGAATGTTTTGCATCAGCACAAAATATTTGTCAAGGAGCAGAACCAATTGTTGTTTCATATTGGAAAATTAAGTATTTAATGTATCGAATTAAATTCGATACATTAATTTTAGGTTTTTCATATCAAAACATCTCTTCATACACAGAACAGAGGTTTAGTAACGATATTATTTCAACAGAATTATATAAAAGAATTTATGCAATAGAGCGATTTGACGATTTAAAACGATTGAATATAAACTATTATAAAAATTTCATAATTTTTTTTAAAAACATGTGCCTTTTTCCTAAACCAAACCACACATCATTCATAGGATCATACAAGGGAATAGAGTCTTTATACACAAACGATACTAAAACAAAAATTGAAGAACATTTTTACAAAAATAAAAATGAACCTTATCATCTTTCGTATAATTCAATGAATTATTTGGATAGCATAGTCCGTTTATGTGAAAAGAATAATAAAACCGTCATATTAGTCGGTGCTCCTTTACACAAGGATTATTTTAATTCAATACCAAATATTTTCATAGTAAAATACAATGCTTTATTTCTAAAATATACAAAATCGAATATTCTCTTTCTAAATTTTAACCAGTTTTTTGATGATGACAAACTTTTTTATAACGCTGACCATTTAAATTTAACTGGTTCACAAAAATTTACTAACTATTTTATGGGAGTTTTAAAAACATCCAAAATTTAAATCATCTTTTTCTCTTTGAAAAAACAAAATAAAATAAATTTCTATTTGTTTATAAAATTAGTCCTTCTTATAGAAGTAGGTGCATTCTTTGTATATAAAATAAATTCTCCGATTGGCAATTTCATTTTATACAGCTTTGTTTTTTATCGATTTATTGTTTCAAAAAATATTGTTTTTTGGACAGCTTTTTTATTCCTTATTTTAAATAATCCCTGGGGTCTTTTTTATTATCGGCCACACGATTGGTATATTAGCCTGACATCAACAGTCGGGATTTCGTATGTGTCGATGTTTGGTATCGTTTTCTTGATTAAATCGTTTTTCTATTTTAAAAAAAGGAAATTTATCATTAAGGATCTGTTTTTAAAATTTTACAAACCTATAGGGATTTTTATCATTTTTATGCTCCTCTGGAGCTTTGTTTATGGGCATAATGTTATTTCCATATTTAAAATTATTCAATTTTTTCCCGCCTTTCTTTTATTTATTAGCGTCCCCCGATTACTAAGTCAATACGAACTTCCGAATTTTAATAATATTATTTTTCTTTTTTCGCTGCTGCATTTTTTTGGCAGCATTATCGATATTGCAACAAGAGGGGCTTTTATTCAATTTGTTTCATTTGGAAAGTCTGTAACCGGGGCCGCCTATGATGCAAATCTCATTCGTTTTGTTGGAGGAATTACCATTCATTTGTATGTCATGATTATTGGACTTTATTACCTTGCTAAAAAAGAAAAATATTTTAACTCTGGGTATTTATGGACATTAGTTCTTGTTTCGTATATTTTTATTTTAAGTAGTGCAACACGTGGATGGATGATAGCCTCTACTATACTTTTGTTTGCCTTTTATATTGTTAATGTATTAAGGGGGAAATCGTCTGTAAAGGCTTTTGCAACCATGATTTTTGTTTTAATTATCGGTTTTCTTTTACTTCCTCAATCGTTTAAAAAAAATCTGGATGCTGCCTTTAACCGATTAGAAACCGTTGAAGCCCTTGCCGAAGGTGACGAAACTGCAGGAGGTACATTGAGCCGTTTAACCGAACGAGGTCCAAGAGTACTCACTCGCTTTTGGGAAAGCCCTATTGTTGGATTTGGCTACAGCAAAGTTTCTTCACAATATTTTGACCCCCATGTTGGAAATCATAGTTTGCTATTATTAGGAGGAATTTTAGGACTTGTAATCATGTGGTTTTCCTTCTTATTCATGTCAAGATTTCTATTTCATTTGGATATCCGTTTCCCCGGAAATTCTTTTTATATCATCGGCTTAGCCATAATTATAATTTTAATTATACACTCTTCAAGTCGTACAATGATTTCGTATTATATGCCAGCGGATGCGGCTTTCTTGATTGCATTGTTTTTAAACCATGTGAATGCAACATTTACTTTTTACCCTGAAAATAAAAATGAAATCGACTTTACAAATAAGCAAACAAAATTAGAGTTAAAATGAAAACTGGAATTAAGAAGATTTTAAGAGTTATCGTTCCAAAATCAGTTCGTTTTGTAATCGGTTCAAATATTCCAAAAATATTTCAAATGACAACACTGGTTTTACAAAATATTAAACCCATCAATAATTTAGTTTCAATTCCCGACACATATTCATTTCGAGAGATTAGCTGGAATGACAAAGAAAAATTAAAAAAATTTTATGATTATACCGGTGCAAAGGCATTTGATATAAAAGTTCCTAGACGTCTTAATTCTAGTCGCTGTAAAGGTTTTGCTTTCATCGACAGAAACTCTGGCGATATTGTTTACATGAACTGGATACATCACCAATACGAGGAATATTTAAATGAATTTCACATTGATGTCTCTGAGCCATTTATCTTTTGGGACTCTGCTTATTGTCTTCCAGAACACCGCCACCAAGGACTTCATGAAAGAATGGAACAGGAATTAATCAACTATTCTGTCAGGCAAGGAGCTAAGAATTTTTTTATGCAAATCGACCTATCAAATAAAAAAGGAAATAAATATGCCTTATCGAAAGGATATAAACTTTTAAACACGAAATGTGTTATTTCTTGGCCTACTTTTAGAGTTTACAGAAACCTATTATCGTTTTTAAAAAATCCATTTAAAAAAATAAATTAGCTCTTACTTAATATTTAATGAACCTAATTACAACACAATTAAAGCGAACTCCAGAAGATGAAATCAGGTGGGCAAATTTATTGTCAGTCTCCCAATATAGTCATTACATGGCTGGTTCTCAATTTGAATATTCAAGACAAACTTCAGGACGATCAACAACAAGTTTTATTTTTACCAAAAATGGTGTTGACTTGGCAGGAGTACATTATTCATTAAAAAAATCTTTTGCCGGGCTACTAAAAACAGCTGATATCGTTTCAGGAATCATTTTTAGAGATCAGCCTGATAATGCCGTTCTAAGTCTTATTCTAAAACATTTCATACACTGGGCTAAGAAACAAAATGCGGCTTATATTAGAACAACTCCATGGATTCCTCAAAAAATTGGTGAAACTATAACAAAGTTTGGTGAAGAATTCAATTTGATTTTTTATAAGCAAGGCTTTAAACAAATTTCGACAGGAAAAAGTACCTATTGGATAGATCTTTCGCTAAGTGAGGATGAGTTGCTAAAAAAAATGAATTCTCAGACGCGAAGAAAAATAAAGCTGGCTCAAAAAGCGAATATAACGATTGAAACATTCGATCAATTCTCATCTGAAAATATAACCCTGTTTTATGAATTATATTCACACTTGGGTAATCGTAAAAATTTTGAAACTCTTTCTAAATCTCGTTTTTTTACTGAAATAAAATCTTTATTTGATGGTGGTGCTACATTATTTATACTAAAATATCATGAAGTAATTATTAACATTGGACTAGCAACAAATAAAGGAATAGCTTCATATTATCATGGAGCTTTAAATCCAGATTATAAAAAACTCGAAGGTTGTCCTTCTCCCGGACATTATATGCAATGGGTCATGATCAAACACATGAAACAGAAAGGGCTTAAGTTTTATGATATGGCTTTTTGCCCCGGTCCGGTGCCAATTCAATCGCATCCCCAATTTGATATGTGGCGTTTTAAATATAGTTTTGGTGGCGATCATGTTGAGTTTTTGCCCACCTTTGGAAAAGTATTAAAACTTATTCGTGGCAGATTGTTTCAGTGTTTGATTTATAGAAAATGAAATATTTTAAAAAAATATATGTTGATGCTTATTATTTTTTTGCTAAGTTAATTTTCAAAAAAAAAGCTCTTAGAGTTCCTGATTTTCTAAGAAGTACAACAAATGTTTTTTTCTACTTTGATTACGAAAGAGAATTTGGAGGCCACAAAACTGAAATTTCGGATCAGGATATATTATTTCTTTTAAAATTGCTGGAAGAATATCATATTAAAACAACCTGGTTCACGGTTGGCAAAATACTTGAAAAATATCCCGAATCAGTTCAAAATATTTTAAGCCACGGACACGAAATTGGTTCACATACATATGCTCATTTGGCTCCCTTGCGCACTCCTGGTAAAATCTTAAAAAATGATTTTAAAAAATACGCAGAGATTGCGGAAAGCAAGAATATAATTACCGGGTTTCATTCACCTAACGGATTGTGGAATACGAATAGCATAAGACTGTGCTCCAAAAACAATTACAGTTATGATGTTATCAGTTGTAAAAAATCAAGCATTGAAAAACCATACATGCTTACTTTGTCCGAAAATAAAAGAATTGTGAGATTGAATACCATTGGCGATGACTGGCTTTTATATAAAAGTAATTATAGTGAAAATGAAGTATTGCAATTTTTTATTAAAAACAGTACGTTTTTTAATCAGGGAAATATTTTAGGGTTTGGTTTTCATCCCTGGGTTCTTTTTTCTGATGAAAACTTTTTAAAAGGATTTAAAAAGTTTTTAAAATACATAAAAACGAAAGAAAATATTCGCATAGAAACAGCTGGTTTTTTTGCCGAAGCTCTTTCAAAAAACATCAAGTAATTATTTGAAAAACATGCTGAGCTTTATTATTATAGGCAGGAATGAAGGTTGGAAATTAACCAAATGTATCGAAAGTGTATTGAAGTCCATAAATCAAAATTCAATAACAGATTTTGAAATGATTTATATCGACTCCAAATCGACAGATGATAGCATTGAAAGAATTAAAAAATTTGATTCTGTTAAATCATTTCAAATTACGGGAGAATTTAATGCTGCTATAGCAAGAAATATTGGAGTAAATGAATCGACAGGTGAAATCCTAGTGTTTCTTGACGGAGATATGGAGTTAGTTCCCGAGTTTTTAGCTGAGTCCTTCTTATTAATAAAAAACAATATAAACTATATAAGTGGACAAATTGAAAATTATTATTATGATAAAGACTGGAATTTTATTAAATCCGAAGGTCTTTTAAAATCGAACAAACTCGAAACATATGATATTACAAATGGCGGCGCATTTATAATCACCAAGGATTTGTGGTTGTCAGTTCATGGAATGAAATCAAAATATGATCGTTCTCAGGATATCGACCTTGCCTATCGATTGGTAAAGAAAGGATATAAAATATACAGATCATCGAAAACGATGGTTAAACACCATACTATTCAGTACAATTTTAACCCCGGTATAAAAACAGAATTGTTAAATTTTCGTCAATTATTGTTTCGCGGGTTATTGATAAGAGACCATTTATTTAACTTTAAAATATTGAAACGAAATTTAAGAATAAATTATACTGTTTTCTTACTTCTAGCAAGTATTATATTTGTTTTCATTTACTTACAAGCGTATGTTTTTATTCCGTATGTCATTATTTTGGGAATAAGATCCGCAAGTAATTTCAAAACTTTTAAAAATGTTATCAATGTTCATTTTATTGATTTATTAATGAAATACTTATTTAGAGATATTACAGCAATTTTAGGATTACTATTTTTTTTCCCGGGAAATAAAAAAATAATGTATTTATCGGTTTCATAATATATTTCTCCTTATAAATTAGATTTTTTAAATTAAAATGGGTGCCTTTATTATTCAACATAAAAATAATTTTTATCCCGGATTTTTCGAAAACTCCGTATTTACAAAAATGGGGTTTAAAAAAAGCATAACTCTTGAAACCAGTCAATATCATATCGTATTTTACAAAAAAATTATAGCTGCAATAACACAATATTATAAAAATGAAAAGGACCATATTTTTGTTGTAGGTACATTAATTTATAAAGAACTTAATTTAGAGGAAAGCGTTAAGCAGTTTCTGTTAGATTATAAAACAGGAAACTTGTCTGCAAATCAAACAATAGGACAATTTACAATAACTATTATTTCCAACGATGAAATAAGTCTTTTTACCGACTGTTCTGGTATTTCAAACATCTATTACAGTTCTTCCGCGAAAACCATATCTTCTTCTTTTCTTGCTGTTTGTGAATTCGAAAAACAATTAAAAATTAATAAAAAAGCCCTTGCAGAAAATTTATTGACCGGAGCTTTAATAGGGCCGGAAACAATATTTACAAATATTTACCGTTTCGATTCCAATGCCGAACCCAATTTTCAGGACATAAATATCATTCAATTTAAAAACCCCGAATTCGAATTTCGTGATAAACCTCGACAACAAGTTATTTCAGAACAGTTAGATATTTTGGACGGATATTTTTCATCAATCAAAAAAACCGTTGCTGAGACCAGAATTACTATTGGGCTAACCGGAGGTTTCGACAGCCGCTTACTAATGTGTTTTGCAGAACGCCATTTTTCGAACATAGAATATTTTAGTCATTGGCGTAAAACAGAAAGTGCAGAGCTTAAAATTGCAAAAATACTTGCACAAAGTGTATCCAAAGAATTAATGAGTTATCCCGTAATCCATCCTTTAGACATGTCGGAAGATCAGGCAATTGAAAATCTTGATCAGGCTTTTTACCATTGCGATGGACACATTCGCTCACAGCTTTATTGGCATGAGGCATACAATACATTAAATTATTTGAAAGATGTGTACCAGAATAATTCACTTGGTTTACATGGAGTTGGTGGCGAACAATACAGAAATACTGAGCGGATAATTCTGCCTAAATGGAATTTTCAGAGCTGGCTTAAATACGAGGTTTTGTACCGATATAGCAGTAATGTGTTTGTAACATCAAGTGCTGAAAAAGAATTTATAATTTGGTACTCAAATAAAATAAAACAAAAATTAGATATAAAAACAGATCATTCTATAAATAAATTTACGCTTAAACGTTATCAAAACGAAATATACAATGTGTCAAACAGGGCTGTACGATCGAACTTCGAAAATAAAGCAGTCTTTTTTCTAAGCCCTTTTGCTGAAGGTTTTGTGAGCACGCGTGCTTATGAAGCAATTCCTTACCTGGGTAAGTCTCTATCTTTTCAAGCCGATATGATAAAAAAAATTAGTCCGCAACTTGCTCAAATTGATTCTGACTATGGGTTTAACTTTTATGATGGAGAAAGTCTCAGTTCTATTGCCAGCGGATATCTTAAGGAAGTTGTTCCTAAAAAGATCTTTTTTAACACATACCATTATTTTAAAAAAGGCAGAAGTAATCATTTTTATCAAACTTATCTTACTCGGTATGATTTTATGAAAGAATTAGATGATTTACTTGATACTTTGAAGATTGATTTAGATTTAAAACAACATAAAAGCAATAAGGATACGGGTTGGCTTCTCATTTCAACTGCATATTTATTAAAAAAATTTAAAAATAAAATTCAGGGTATATGATAAATATTTTAAAATATATAATTGCCACCCTTTTTAACTGGAAAAAATCAAAGGCTTATTATTCAAAAATCAAACATGTTTATACAAATGTTTGTAAAACCGACAAAATATCTATTCCGAAAAAAATTATTAAAGAGCATGATATATACTGGAGAAGGTTGACTAGAAACTTTTCCGATAAATGGATAAAAGTATTTTCAACAATCAATAATAAAGCAGATATTCATTATGTACCAGAAACTATATATTACACTATTATCGAACCCGTTTTAAATAATCGACAACTAACAAAAGCTTATGCCGACAAGAATTTTTATGATCTGTACTTTGATAAAAATATATTTCCAAATACCATTTTAAGAAATCTGGACGGACGTTTTTATACAAAATCGTTTGAATTTATCACTTTAAATGATCCTTTGTTGTTTACATTACTTAATCCATATGAAAAAATAATTATAAAACCTTCAATTGATAGTGGTGGCGGATTTGGAATATCATTATTCATTCGTCAGAATGATAAATTTATTGATCAAGATGGAAATTCTTTGTCTTTAAATCTTTTATTAAAAAAATTCTATCAGAATTATATTGTTCAGGAATATATTCATCAACATTCTTTTTTTCAGCAATTTAATGAAACATCACTAAATACGGTACGAATTTTTACGTATCGCTCTGTGGTAAACAATGAAATTATTCCCTTACACTCGGTTTTAAGAATAGGCAAAAAAGGAGTTTTTGTTGACAATCAGGCTTCGGGAGGAATTTCTGTCGGAATAAACCCTGATGGCTTGCTAAATAATTTCGCTATTGACAAGTATGGTAATAAATATAACGAAATAAATTCTGTTACATTAAATTCGGGATTAATCTTACCATTATATCATAATATGTTAGAAATTGCAAAAGAATTGGCCCCCAAAAATTTATATGCCCGATTGCTCGGCTTTGATTTTTGTTTAGATCAAAACTCAAACATTAAGATCGTTGAAATAAATAATGTTAATAATGAAATTAACTTTTTTCAGATGAACAATGGGCCCTTATTCGGAACTTACACCGATGAAATAATTGAGCATTGTCAAAATAATTACAAAACATTTGCCTTAGATTTCATGATTAAATAAGCAATATGAAGAAAATATTTTTACTTACTGATTATAAAAATCATTTTGGATCAAAACATTTGGCATTCCCTTACAGAAGTGGTTTTGATAAAACTAAGCTGGAAAACTATTTTTCGGAATTTGGTTTTTCGGTTAAATTCATGAATTTCACAGATTTAGATTTTCGAAAACAAAACTTTAATAACGAAATAATTCTTTATACGTCGCAGGAAGATGTTGGGTATTTTTATAAGGATTTTATTGAAGATATTGTTGGTATACTTGAACAAAATGGCGCAAAAAATATTCCTTCGTTCTGTTTTCTAAGAGCGAACAATAATAAAGTTTATATGGAACTCTTAAGAGATCAGTTAAATTCCAATAAGTTTAAAACCATAAAATCATTATATTTTGGTTCTATTGAGGAACTTAAAAATAAAACAGAAATAATTGATTTCCCTGTTGTTCTTAAATCAGCAGCGGGAGCATCCGGAAGAGGTGTAAGCTTGGCAAAAAATAAAAATGAACTAATCAAACAAGCTAAAAAAATAAGTAATACACGTAACATTAAGAAAGAACTGTGGGAAATTGGGCGTACATGGAAACATAAAGGATATATAAAAGAGTCGAAAAACAGGTTAAAATTTATAGTTCAAAATTTTATTCCAGATCTTAAAAATGACTGGAAGGTCTATGTTTTTGGAGAAAAGTATTTTATTTTTTACAGACCTATTTTTAAACATCGTGGATTCAGAGCAAGTGGCGGTGGATATAATAATTATTTCTATGGTGGAGACGCTAAAATTCCTGAAGGTATTTTTGATTTTGCAAAGGAATTATTTAATGAATTAAAGGTTCCAAACTTGTCAATCGATATTGCCTTTGATGGTACGAAATTTCATCTTGTTGAATTTCAGGGTATTTATTTTGGAACTGCAGGTATTTTACATAAACATTCAAAAGAATACTTTATGCATGTTAGTAATGAATGGAAACCATTTGATAATACCGGCGAAATTGAAAAGGTTTATGTTGAAAGTATCGTTAAATTTATTAAAAACAATAATTGATGAGATTGCTTTTTATTAGCAGTGGCAATTCTGATTTTGGAATTTCACCAATCATTTTAAATCAAGCCGAATCAATAAAACCATTTGTTGACGATATTAAAATTTTTTCAATTAAAGGCAAAGGCATAACTGGATATTTAAAGAACCTGATTACTTTAAAAAGATTTATTCGAGAAAATAATATTGATATTTGCCATGCTCATTATTCTTATTCTTCCTATTTAGCTTCGCTGGTAAAAATAAAACCCTTGGTGGTTTCTCTTATGGGAAGCGATGTACATAAAAATAATTTAGAAAAAGTTATCATCCGTTTTTTCAATTTTTTTATTTGGGATAAGTGTATCGTTAAATCACAAAAAATGAAAAAGAACTTAGGTATAAGAAAAGCAGAGATTGTTCCAAATGGTGTAAACATGGATAAATTTATTCCTTTAGATAAAAATATTGCGCTTCAAAAAACTGGATGGAATCCCCAAAAAAAACATATTTTATTTGCGGCAGATCCAAAAAGATTTGAAAAAAACTATACTCTTGCAAATGAAAGTTTCAAGTTAATTAAGAACAATGATGTTGAATTACATGATTTGCAAAACATTCCCAACGATAAAATGGTTTATTACTTTAATTCATGTGATGTTGTTTTGTTAACAAGCTTTTGGGAGGGAAGCCCTAACGTTATTAAGGAAGCCATGGCTTGCAATTGTCCTATTGTGACAACAAATGTTGGTGATGTTAATTGGATATTGGGAAAAACTCCCGGGTGCTTTATTGCAGAATTTCAAAATGAAGATGTTTCAAATAAATTGCAAGAAGCTCTTTTGTTTAATTCAAAAACAAGTGGTCGGGATCATATTAAAGAAATAGGTGTTGATTCCGAAAATATTGCTAAGCAGTTAATTCGTATTTACCAGGACGTTCTTGTGTGATGGAAATTATTGATAACATTGATAAGATTAACATTAAACAATGGTCTGAATTTATTCAAAACCATCCTGATGGAAATATATTTCAATCTCCGGAAATGTATTTTTTATATTTAAAAAGTGAGGGTTTTTTACCTTTTGTCTTTGTAGCATACGAAGACAATAACATTTTAGGTGTATTGCTTGCAGTTATTCAAAAAGAATATAACAGTTTTATCGGGATTTTTACATCGAGGGCCATAATTTGGGGTGGCCCCTTGGTTTTAAATAACAATATAGATGTTGGGAATTTTATTTTAAAAAATTATAATCATCGAATCAAAAGTAAAGCTATTTATAGTCAGTTTAGAAATTTATTTGATTTAGAATATCTTAAACCTGCATGCAGAGATCATAAGTTTAAATATGAAGATCATTTAAATATTCAAATAAATTTAGCGGAGAGTTGGGATAATTTATTGGACAATATTCAAAAAAGTAGAAAAAGAAATTTAACAAAATCCTTAAATAAAGGGACTGTATTAAAAGAGCTGAAGTCTGATGAAGAAATTATCAGCTCATATAATTTAATTAGAGAAACTTATAAACGAATAAAGTTGCCTTTTCCAAAAATTTCATTTTTTACAAATCTGTTTAATGAATTATATTCTAGAAATTATTGTAAGTTTTTTATAGCTGAAAACAACAATACAATAATCGGAATACGGATTATTTTAACATATAAAAATATAATTCACGATTTTTATGCCGGAAGTTCTAATAACCATACTGATAAATATCCAAATGATTTTTTAATTATGAATATCTTGGACTGGGGAAACAGAAATGGGTTTACTTTTTTTGATTTTGGAGGGGCAGGAAAACCAAACATACCATATGGAGTAAGAGATCATAAATTAAAATTTGGAGGAAATGTTGTCAACTATGGGCGTTTTGAAAAAATTCATAAACCGTTTATTTACAAAGCGTCTGCCTTTGCTTTTAAAATCTGGAAATTTTTAAAATAATGTTGTATTTAAAGCCACGATTAAATTATAAATATACATTACAAGATGCATTAATCAGCATTAAAGGCTTGTGGACCAAAAATATTTCTAGTCAAAAATTGTCGGAATTATTTTTCTCTGATCATCTTTTTTTTACAAATCATGCACGAACTGCTTTACGAATTGCTTTGAATTCTATAAATCTTCCACCCAATGCAAACATTGGTGTGCAGGCTTTCAATTGTTTTACCGTATTTAACGCAATTAAACAAGCAGGTTATAATCCTGTATTTATTGATATTAATGATAATTTTCAAATATGTCTTGAAGATTTAAATAAAAAAAATGGTTCTATTGATGCACTAATTATTACCCATCTATTTGGAATACCTGCCGATATGGATAAGATTAAAACTCTGCTCAAACAAAAACCAATTATTGAAGATTGTGCACATGCATTTCTTTCAAATTACAAAAACAAAACCGTTGGTACTTTTGGTGATATTGGTATTTTTTCGATTGGAAAAGCAAAGTTTCCGTCTATTGGTTCGGGAGGATATCTTTTAATTAATAATAAAGATTATTTAGAAAACGTTGAAGAACATATCAAACTCTTAAAAAACAATACCCTTTTGAGCGAATTTGAATCAATCTTTAATAGTATTCTTTTAAGTTTTTTACACAAACCGATTATATACAAACTTTTAACATTGCCTATATTAAAAAAAATTGACAAAAATTTAGATTTTGGGAATAAGTATAAGGCAATTGAAAAAAAGATATTAAGGACAAATAAGTATTTATTTTTGAATAAAATTTTTAAGTATAACAAATCAAAGAAAGAACAAAAAAAGAATGCTATAAATTTAAAAAGCCTCTACTCTGAATATGTTACATTCGATGAACATATTTTTTCAACGGATTATGATCCAAATTTTTTTATGTTTCCAATATTGGTGAAAAATCGTGATAAATTTATTCAGCAGCATTTCAACAATGGTGTTGAAATAGGAACTCATTTTAGTAATTCCATTCGTTGGGCCAAGATTTTCGGATATCAAAATACAAATTGCAAAAACACCGAAAAAATTGTGAACCAAATTATTACCATTCCTACTTATTATTGACTTTGATTTTAGAAAATACTCTATTGAAAAGAATATAAAATATGTTTTTAAGGAAAATTTATATAATTAAATAAAATTCCATTTAATGAAAGTTTTAATTGATATAGCCCATCCGGCTCATGTTCACTACTTCAGAAATTTTGCCAAAAATTTTAATAAAAAAGGACATACTTGTTTATTTACTCTTAGAGATAAAGGTATTATTGTTGAGTTAGCTGATTTTTATGGTTTGGATTATGTCGTAAGGAGCAAAGAATCTAAAAGCAAATTAAAATATTTTGTTACATCAATTTTTAATATTTATAAAATTGCCAGAAAATTTAAGCCTGATGTCTTTTTAGATATGGGCACAATTGTAGCTGCGCCGATTTCCAAAATATTTCGTAAGCCATATATTGCTTTTGATGATACAGAAGCCTCAACAAAGGCACGTCTTCTTCATATGCCCTTTACAAACGCTATAATAACCCCAAATGAATTTTATAAAAACCTTGGAAAAAAACATATTCGTTTTGAATCATTAATGGAAATTATGTATCTGCATAAAAATTACTTTACTATAAATGGAGATATTATAAGGCCCTATTTAAGTGATATTTCAAATTTGACCTTAATAAGATTTGTTTCATGGGAAGCTCATCATGATAAGGGGAAAAAGGGTATTACAAATAATAAAAAAATGGAACTTATTAAGTATTTATCTCTAAAATATAAAGTTATAATTTCATCAGAAGCAGAATTACCATCAGAGTTAAAAAAATATCAAGTCACATTTCCTACCCACCTTATGCATCAAGTTTTAGCACAGTCCAAACTAGTAATTACGGAAGGGGCAACTATGGCAACAGAAGCCGTACTCTTAGGAATTCCAACAATTTATATTAATTCCATTCAGAACGGTAATTCAGTCGAACTACAAAAGAAAGGGTTGCTTTTTTCTTTAATTGATGATTCAAATTTATTTGAAACTGTAAATAATGCTATTTCTCTAATTGAGAATATTGAAAAGTTTAAAAAAAATCACGATGACTTCATAAAAGAAAAAATTGATGGCACTGCTTTCTTGGACTGGTTTATCGAAACCTACCCAGAAAGTGTAAAGATTATGAAAGAAAATCCTGATTACCAGTATAATTTTAAGTAATGGACTTCACCCTCAACACATACCAACAATTATTAACAGCCCTGCTAAACCGGGGTTTTATTTTTTACGCAGGATTTACCAAAAACCACTTAACTTTAAAAGCAAGACTCGGCGTG
>KB226107.1_pt24 | contig 22129 bp, 27 predicted proteins | sample 524768 | NCBI WGS metagenome assembly AMQJ01 (sample SAMN00998488, study PRJNA167727) | sediment metagenome | isolation source: subsurface aquifer sediment | place: USA: Rifle, Colorado | collected Aug-2009
ATCAAATTCTTTTTCTAAATTTCCTTTACCAATTTCACGGGCAAATTCTGCTGTTTTATTTAATCCATCGATAAGCGTATTAACAGATTGGCCCATTTCTCCAATTTCATCCTTTGATTTAACATCTATTTTTTTGCTTTCGTCTATATCACCTTTTGCTAAATCACTTAAAATAGCTGTTGTTTTAATTACGGGACGTGAAATGCTATGCGCAATAATCCAAATAATAAGCGCAATTAACAATAAACCAGCAATACCAACCATTATTGATCTTCTTAAAGTAGCTTTTTCTTTAGCCATTATGACATCAACAGGTACTGCGAACCCAAATGACCAGGGAGTAGGAGAATTACCTATATAAACCGGTGCATATGAGGTCCAGTAGTCTTTCCCATCTAAACCTTTTCGCGCACTTTCGAATTCTTTTCCATTCTGTATTAAATCCAAAATATCTATATTATCCCCTGCGTAATTTTGAATGAATTCTCCAACCAATTCTTCATTATCATGTGCAACAAATTGTCCGTTATACGCTATTAAAAATGCATAACTTCCCTCAATAGGGTGAATTTCTTTTATTAAATCCTGAAAACGTTGTAATAAGAGATCAAACCCGGCAACACCAACAGATACACCATCAATAATAATAGGAACAGCTACACTTGTTTCAAGAACAGCTTCTTCACCTTCCTGATAGGTAAAGGTGTAAGGATCCATCACATACTCCTGCTGTTTCTCTAACATGTCATAATACGCACCTTTTGTAAATCCCGGTATTGTATCAATAATTTCTTCTTTATAAGAAATCTGCCCATCTAGTCTATAATAGGTCAGCCTTAATCGTCCGTAAGGTTTTTTCCAATCCGGCCAAATAGCACTTAGCTCCCAGTTGAACCATGTTGAAAGGAAATTGGGGTTTTCAACAATTAGATGTTCAAGCATTTCGTTTAAGATTGCTTTCATCTGATCGGGAGGGAGATTCTTATATACCTTCGAAACATGTGCTAAGGCACGAGTCATATTCATATCAACACTTAAATCGGCTTTGGTATAATTTGCATATTCTCGCGCATATGTATTGGTGAGATTTTTGGCATTATCAAATGCTATGCTGTTCAGTTTTAAACTTACATAACCTAATGCCAGCGCATAAATAATTAAAGATGCTGTTAAAATATAGATAAGCATCTTTGTTTTTAAATTCATCTTAATTTTCATGTTCCGAAATATTTTGATGTTAGGTACTTGCAATGAATAGATTCTCCTGTTATATCATTAATACAAGCTCACAATGTATGAAAAAAAAATCATTTTTTAAAACTTTTCAAATATATTCAAAGTTGTGATGAAATTTCCTGAAATGGACTGTCATTAATAATTATAAGGATGATTTCTTTAGTTATTTATTCTTTTACAGAGCTTATCATGCTTTTTTTGTTGCATTTATAAACATAGAATCCTTATTTTTGTTAACTGGATTTAATCATTAAAATTAGATTTTATGAAATTATTAGAAGGAAAAACTGCTATAATTACTGGTGCTGCACGAGGTATCGGTAAGGCTATAGCTATAAAATTGGCTGAACAAGGTGCTAACATAGCATTTACCGATTTAGTATATAACGATGTTGCAATTGAAGTGGAAAAGCAACTTCAGGCATTAGGTGTAAAAGCAAAAGGATATGCTTCTGATGCGAGTAAATACGAAGAAACTCAGAATCTTGTTGATGAAATTCAGGCTGAATTTGGAAGTATCGATATTTTGGTTAATAATGCAGGTATAACCATGGATACCTTAATGATGAGAATGACCGAACAACAATGGGATACAGTAATTTCAGTAAATCTAAAGTCTGTTTTTAACTTTACGAAGGCCGCTCAAAAATTCATGTTGAAACAAAAATCAGGATCTATTATTAACATGAGTTCAGTTGTTGGAGTAAGTGGTAATGCAGGTCAGTCAAATTATTCAGCATCTAAGGCAGGAATAATCGGATTTACAAAATCGGTTGCTAAGGAAGTTGGTTCCAGAAATATTCGTTGCAATGCAATTGCTCCGGGTTTTATTATTACAGAGATGACAGCCAAACTGCCAGAAGATGTGCGTAAGGCCTGGGAACAACAGATACCATTGCGTCGTGGGGGAACTCCCGAAGATGTTGCGAATACAACCTTATTTTTAGCTTCAGATTTATCAAGCTATGTTAGTGGTCAGGTTATTAATGTTTGTGGTGCAATGAATACCTAATTCGAAAATAGCAAGAATAAAATACAGGTACTTATTAACAAAATAAGTGCCTTTTTTATTTAGATATGGTATTATTTTTGTAATTGAAATATTTTTAATTAATTAGAGTTATCATATAAAAATGTTAAAATATTTATTCATGAAATATCGTTTACTTATTTTCATAGTGTTAGGTATAAGCCTATTTCAAAGTTGCCAACCGTATAAAGCAATTCAAATTGAAACTATTATTCCAGCTAAGATTGATTTTCCGGGTAATTTTAATAAAATAGTTTTTATTAATCTGGCTTCAGATATAAATCATGATGAAAAAACAGATACATTACTTTATAAAATTATAACCGAGGAGATGAGCCTGGGTTTTATGGATGCGATTCAATTATCTGTTGGAGTTGATTCTACAAATTTTTTATATGTAAAAGGTTTTCCTGAAAAAGAAAAATTGTACAAATTAGATACTATATCATGGTTATATCTTGAGAAAATATCTGGTAACACTAATGCGGATATATTTATTGTTCTTGATTCATTAAATCTTTCAATGACAAGTGATATCTATATTGAATATAGTTATGTTCCTGCAGAATACTATAAATATCGTGAACTCGCTGTTAATGTGTATTGGAGTGTTTTTGATTTAGTCGAAAAACGAAGACTTGATCAATACTATTATAATGATACTCTACTTTGGGATGTACGAGCTTATTCAAAAGTAGAAGCAGAGAAAAAAATGCCAAGTATTGAACGATCAATTCGTGAAACAAGTTATTTTGCTGCAGCAGATTATGCAAAAAGAATATTTCCCGGCTGGCAATCAGAATATAGATATTATTTTCATTTAGGGAACAAGGATTTTGAAGTTGCAGCTCAATATGCAGAAAATAATGAATGGGAAAAAGCTTCAGATATATGGATAAGCTATGCAGACAACATTGATAAGGAAATTGCAAGCAGAGCATCATTTAATATGGCATTGGCAAGCGAAATAACTGGCAAGCTTGATCTGGCAATTAAATGGGCGGTGAAATCAAACAGTATTAAAAATAAACCAAGGACACGTTACTACATTTCATTATTAAAAAGTAGACAGGAAGATCTAAACAAACTCCAAAAACAGATTTATTAGTTCATGTAAATCGAATAAATCAGATGCTTTTTATTAATTTTGGACACTATTTTAAATTAATAACGGCATGTACCAAATCATCTTTTATGTTATTATTGGTATTCTTGTATTTGATTATATTCTTGAGCAGTTTCTTGATTACTTAAACGCCACCAAAAGGAGTTCTCATCTTCCATCTGAACTGGAAGGGATATATGACACTGAAAAGTATAAAAAATCACAAGACTATGATAGGGTTAATCATAAGTTTTCAATACTAACGAGTAGCTTCAATTTAATCCTAATACTGGTATTCCTGTATTTTTCAGGTTTTGCTTTAATCGATAGTTTTGCTCGTTCATATTCTTCAAATCCTATTTTAGTTGCTTTGATCTTCTTTGGAATTATCATGTTTGCATCAGATATTGTTCACATACCTTTTTCTATTTACGATACTTTTATCATTGAAGAACGATTTGGATTCAATAAAACAAGTGTAAAAACTTTTGTTTTTGATAAAATAAAAGGATGGATTATTGCTGCATTAATAGGTGGGGGCTTAATATCCTTAATCATTTGGTTTTATAATAGCGTAGGAGATTTTTTCTGGATTTATGCATGGATTGTTGTTAGTCTGTTTACCCTTTTCATGACCATGTTTTATACTTCGTTAATAGTTCCTTTATTCAATAAGTTAAAACCACTTGAAGATGGTGATCTAAAAGATGCAATTACTTCATTTTGTATTGGGGTAGATTTTAAGCTGGATAATGTATTTGTAATGGATGGTTCGAAACGAAGTACTAAAGCGAATGCTTATTTCAGTGGATTAGGAAAGAAAAAGAAAATAGTATTATTTGATACTTTAATAGAGAAATTAAATAAGGAAGAAATAGTGGCTGTATTAGCACACGAAATTGGTCATTATAAGAAAAAACACACCTTAAGCTCTCTTTTTTCTTCAATATTGCAAACAGGACTTACCTTTTATATATTATCTCTTTTTGTTGGAAATCCGGATTTATCAAAAGCTCTGGGCTCAACTATTCCAAGTTTCCATTTAGGATTAATAACATTTGGATTTTTATATAGCCCGATATCAACAATCATAGGATTGTTTATGAATGTTATTTCGCGAAAGAATGAGTATGCAGCCGATCAGTTTGCATCTGAAAATTATAAAGGGATTTATTTACAAGATGCATTAAAAAAACTTTCTGTTAATAATCTTTCGAACTTAACACCGCATCCATTGTATGTTTTTTTTAATTACTCACATCCAACACTTTTACAACGATTAAAATTCATCGAAAAATTCAATAAGTAACATGAATGCAGAAATAATTACCATTGGCGATGAGATTCTTATTGGACAAACCGTTGATACAAATTCAGCCTGGATGGCAAATAAATTAAATTTAATCGGTATTGATATTATTAGAATAACTTCAATATCAGATAAAAAGGAGGAAATATTTAAAGCTTTGGATAATGCCAAACAACTTGCTGATATTGTTCTAATTACAGGAGGCTTAGGACCTACAGACGATGATATTACTAAAAAAGCATTAGCCGAATATTTTAATACTAAGCTGGTTCAGAATAAAGAAGTTTTAAATCATGTGGAGCAATTTGTGATTAAACGAAAAGCTTTTATGAATGAACGAAATATCAGGCAGGCAGATGTTCCGGAGACTTGTAAGGTAGTTCAGAATAAAATAGGAACTGCTCCAGGTATGTGGTTCGAGCAGGACAACTGTATATTTATATCAATGCCCGGTGTTCCTTTCGAGATGAAGGAAATGATGAACAACTCAATCCTTCCGGAATTGACAAAAAAGAAGAGCGATATTCATATTATTCATAAAGTAATATTAACACAAGGATGGCCTGAATCTAAATTAGCAGAATTCCTTGAAGATTGGGAAGCTGCCTTACCCGAAGCCATTTCATTGGCATATTTGCCCTCGCCTGGTTTAATAAAGCTTAGATTAACAGCAAAAGGGAAAGATCAAAGTTACCTGGAAGAAATTATCAGCGAGCAGGTGCAAAAACTTGAAAAACTTATTCCTGATTTAATTTGCGGATTTGATTCTGAGAAAATAGAGGAAGTTTTAGGGAAGCTGCTTATTAAGTATAATCAAACGTTAAGTGTCGCAGAGAGCTGTACAGGTGGAAATATAGCTCATTTAATTACCTCAATCCCCGGTAGTTCTGAATACTTTTCAGGTGGAGTAGTGACTTATTCAAATAAAAGTAAAGAGAATATTTTATCTGTAAATAAAAGTAAAATAGATCATTACGGGGCAGTAAGTAAAGAGGTGGTTGAAGAAATGGCTGAAGGTGTGCGAAACTTGTTTCATACAGACTTTGCAATTGCAACATCAGGAATTGCAGGACCTTCAGGAGGAACAGAAGAAAAACCTGTCGGCACAACCTGGATTGCAGTTTCAAATGGGAAAAGAGTCTTTTCAAAGAAATTTGTATTTGGTGATCATCGGGGTAGAAATATTCAAAGTGCTTCTTTAACAGCTCTGAATATGCTACAAAAGCTAATATTAGGAAAAGAAATGTAATTTTTTGAAATTTTTTTATAAATATATTTGAATAATTGGATAAAAATCACGTATTTTGCGATCTATTTGAGAAAAAGAGATAAAAAAAATCGAAATAAAAATGTCACAAATCTGTCAAATAACTGGAAAGAAAGTAATGGTAGGAAACAATGTTTCCCACTCAAAGAGGAGAACTAAAAGAAGATTTTACCCAAACTTGATGAATAAGAAATTTTATTTTGAAGAAGAAGATCGTTGGGTAACTTTAAAAGTTTCAGCTTCGGGTATCAGAACTATAACAAAAAAAGGCTTAAAAGTTGCCTTAAAAGAAGCTAAAGAAAACGGCTTTATCGCTAACTATTAAAACAAGGGGGGGCTAGAAAATGGCATCGAAAAAAGGTAATAGAATTCAGGTTATATTGGAATGTACTGAGCATAAAGAATCAGGAAAACCTGGAACTTCAAGATACATTACAACAAAGAATAAGAAAAATACCACTGAAAGAATGGAGTTAAAGAAATATAACCCTATTCTTAAAAAAGTGACAGTACATAAAGAAATTAAATAATTAGATCATGGCAAAGAAAGTAGTTGCAAGTTTACAAAAAGGTGCCGGAAGAACTTTTACCAAATGTATTAAAATGGTAAAATCTGAAAAAGGCGGATTCCAATATGTACAAGAAATGGTACGTAACGAGGAAATCAAAGAATTCTTCGCTAAGAAATAATTCATTAAAAGTTTTATATATAAAAAGCTTTCTTACTAAAAGAAGGCTTTTTTTATTTTAGCATTCACTATTTTGTATTAATTTTAACGCTTGATAGGCATGCCTGAAAAAAGATATTAAATCAGATTAATTTATTATTCATGGGTACGTTCGGAATTTTTTCAAAAGAGAAAAAGGAAACTCTTGATAAAGGACTTGAAAAAACAAAAGAGAGTGTTTTTAAGAAATTATCACGGGTTGTTGTTGGTAAATCAAAAGTTGACGATGATGTGCTGGATAGGCTTGAAGAAGTTTTAATTTCATCTGATGTAGGAGTTGATACTACCTTAAAAATTATTAAACGAATTGAAAACAGGGTATCCAACGAAAAATATCTTGGCACTGAAGAACTAAATGTTATTCTTAAAGAGGAAATTGCCTTATTGTTAGAAGAAAACAACAGTGATATTGACCTATCATTCAATTCGAAGAATGGACCATACGTCATTATGGTTGTTGGAGTAAATGGAGTAGGTAAAACTACAACAATTGGGAAATTGGCTTACCAGTTCAAAAATTTAGGTAAAAAGGTATACTTAGGAGCTGCCGATACATTTAGAGCTGCTGCAGTAGATCAGTTAACAATTTGGGCCGACAGGGTTGGTGTTCCAATAGTAAAACAGGATATGGGTTCTGATCCGGCTTCTGTAGCCTATGATACCCTGGCATCGGCTAAAGCTAATAATGCTGATATAGTAATTATTGATACAGCGGGTCGTTTGCATAATAAAGTAAACTTGATGAATGAACTTGGTAAAATAAAAAAGGTAATGCAAAAGGTAATTCCTGATGCACCGCACGAAATATTGCTTATTTTGGATGGATCAACAGGCCAAAATGCTTTTGAGCAAGCGAAGCAATTCACAAATGTTACTGATGTTACAGCTCTTGCTTTAACAAAACTTGATGGTACTGCAAAAGGTGGTGTTGCTATTGGAATTTCTGATCAATTTAAAATACCGGTAAAATATATAGGAATAGGTGAAGGTCTGGAAGATCTTCAAATATTTAATAAAAAGGAATTTGTTGATTCTCTTTTTTCGAAATAAACAAAATAGTTTTATGTATACATAAGCCTGTTGAGTCTTGTCCATCAGGTTTTATTTTTTTTGATATGAAGACAAAGGGCATAAAGAAGGTAAATATTATAACATTAGGCTGTTCAAAAAATTTGGTTGATTCTGAATCTCTGATGCGGCAGCTGGAATCGAATGGTTATCGCGTAGTTCACGACTCAAATGAGCATTCAGAGATTGTTATTATTAACACTTGCGGTTTTATCAACGATGCCAAACAGGAATCCATAGAAACTATTTTACAGTTCGAAGATTTACGACAAACAAATAAAATTGAAAAGCTTATTGTTTTTGGATGTTTATCTGAAAGATATAAGCAGGAATTAGAAAAAGAAATACCTCTTGTTGATAAATTTTTTGGTGTTTATAATTTGAAAGAACTAACAGAATCAATAGGAGCGCATTACAAAGAAGAGCTTATGGGTGAAAGATTGTTAACTACACCTAAACATTATGCATATTTAAAAATATCAGAAGGTTGCGATAGAACATGCTCATTTTGCGCTATTCCATTAATAAAAGGGAAACATCGTTCCAGACCAATGGACGAAATTATTACAGAAGCAGAGTTTCTGATTAGTAAGGGAGTAAAAGAGATTATTCTTATTGCACAAGATTTATCCTATTATGGCTTAGATATTTATAAAGAGTTTAAACTTGGTGAATTAATTGATCGCTTATCGGACTTAAAAGGTTTAAAATGGCTTCGATTGCATTATGCTTTTCCTGCTAAGTTTCCGGAAGATGTAATTAGGATCATGAAATCAAAGCCAACTATTTGTAAGTATCTCGATATTCCGGTTCAGCATATTAGCGATAAGATTTTAAAAAATATGCGTCGTGGAATAACCAAAGAACAAACCTACAACCTGATTAATTATTTCAGAAAAGAAATTCCTGAAATGGCATTGCGCACAACGCTATTAGTTGGTCATCCGGGCGAAACGGATGAAGATTTCAATGAATTAATTGAGTTTGTTAAATTTGCCCGGTTTGAGCGTTTAGGAGTTTTTACTTATTCAGAGGAAGAAAATACCTATGCTGCCAGAAACTTTACAGACAGTATACCATTGTCCATAAAACAATCTCGTATGGACGAAGTTATGGAGGTACAAAGAAGTATTTCTAATGATTTAAATAATAATAAGATAGGGAAGTTGTTTAAAGTTATTATTGATAGAAAAGAGGGAGATTATTATATAGGACGCACTGAGTTTGACTCGCCGGATGTTGATAATGAAGTTATCGTAAAATCAAAAAATAAAAATCTTCGAGTTGGCAGTTTTTATATGGTAAGAATAAAGTCGGCCGATGATTTTGATCTGACCGGGGATGTTGAATAAAAAAACCGGAATTACCCGGTTTAATATTCTATACTAATTTTTTTGCCGCACTAATAGCACTTTCATAATCAGGTTCGTGAGTTCCTTCAGGAACATATTCAACGTATTTAACAACATTGTTTTTATCTATAACAACAACACCTCTTGCCAATAAGCGTAGTTCTTCAATCAGAAAACCATATTTAGTTGAAAAATCAAGATTCTTATGATCAGACAAGGTAACCAAATTCGTTATTCCTTCAGCACCACAGAAACGATTTAATGCAAATGGTAAATCATTTGAAATTGCCAGAATTACTATATCCTTGCTTAAATTTGCGGCTTCGTGGTTAAATGTATGTGCCTGTTTGGAACAAACACCTGTATCGATAGATGGAAATAAAGAAAGGATCTTTACTTTACCATCAAAATCAGAAAGTTTAACTTCTTGTAAACCATTATTTAATACAGTAAAATTTACTGCTTTATCATTAAGTTTAATTTCATTTCCTATTAGCGTAACAGGATTTCCTTTAAAGGTCACTTTTGAATTATTCTTTTCCATTGTAATTATATAATTTAAATTAAAAAAACCTTACTATTAACACTAAAAGTAAGGCTTTGTTTATTTATTCAGATTCTTTCTCTTTCAGTTTTTCTTTTTCACCTTTCGGGAGAGCAGCTTTAGCTTTCTTTTTTACATTAATGGTGATTTCGTCTTTTTCCTTATCGTAATCAACCAAAAGAATATCTCCCTGTTTAAGTGATGATTTTATAATAGCTTCGGCCATTGGGTCCTCCAGATATTTCTGGATTGCTCTTTTCAATGGACGAGCACCAAAATCAGGATCAAAACCTTTTTCAGTAACATAATCTTTTGCAGTAACAGTTAGTTCAATATCGTAACCAAGAGTTTGAATCCTGCTATACAATCCTTTTAATTCAATGTCAATTATTTTGTAAATATGTTCTTTGCTTAATGAATTAAAAATAACAATATCATCTAATCGATTAATAAATTCTGGTGCAAACGAACGTTTTAGTGCATTCTGTATTACGCTCTTTGCATGTTGGCTCGACGATTCTTGTTTTGCTCTTGTAGAAAAACCAACTCCCTGACCGAAATCTTTTAACTGACGGCTTCCAATATTCGATGTCATGATAATGATTGTGTTTCTAAAATCAACTCTGCGTCCTAAACTATCGGTAAGCTGACCTTCATCCAGAACCTGAAGCAATAAATGAAATACATCAGGATGAGCCTTTTCAATTTCATCAAGTAAAATAACAGAATAAGGTTTACGTCGGACCTTTTCAGTTAATTGGCCTCCTTCTTCATAGCCAATATATCCGGGAGGAGCTCCAACTAAACGCGAAATCGAGAACTTCTCCATATATTCGCTCATGTCCATTCTTATTAAATTGTCGATGCTATCGAATAAATAAAGAGCAAGTATTTTTGCAAGCTGTGTTTTACCGACTCCGGTAGGACCCAGGAATATAAACGATCCAATCGGTTTATTAGGATCTTTTAAGCCAGCACGATTTCTTTGTATTGATTTAACGATTTTAACAATAGCTTCATCCTGACCAATTACGTTTTTCTTTAATTCGTCGCCCATCTTCATTAAGCGATTACCTTCAGCCTGGGCAATACGCTGAACGGGAACACCTGTCATCATTGCAACAACCTGGGCCACTTCTTCTTCTGAAACCGTTTCACGATTTTTAACCAATTCTTTTTCCCAGGTATCTTTTTCCTTGTCGAGTGCATCCATCAATTTCTTTTCACTATCTCTGAAATTTGCTGCAAGTTCAAAATTCTGATTTTTTACAGCTGCAATCTTCTCCAATCGTACATTTTCGATTTGTTTTTCAATTTCAATAATTTTAATTGGAACAACGATGTTTGAGATATGCACTCTCGAGCCAGATTCATCTAAAGCATCAATCGCTTTATCTGGCAGGTGACGGTCGCTAATGTAACGCATGGTAAGTTTTACACAAGCTTCAATAGCATCATCGGTGTAATTTACATTATGATGATCTTCGTACCGGCTTTTAATGTTATGTAATATTTCTACCGTTTCTTCAGGACTGGTAGGATCTACCATAATTTTTTGGAATCTTCTTTCTAAAGCTCCATCTTTCTCTATATGTTGTCTGTATTCGTCTAAGGTAGTTGCTCCGATACATTGAATTTCTCCTCGTGCCAGTGCAGGTTTAAGCATATTTGCAGCATCCAGTGATCCTGTTGCTCCACCAGCACCAACAATGGTATGAATCTCATCAATAAATAAAATGATGTTGGTAGATTTTCCAAGCTCATTTAATATTGCTTTCATTCGCTCTTCAAACTGACCACGATATTTTGTGCCAGCAACTATTGATGCTAAATCAAGAGTTATTACTCTTTTATCGAAAAGTACTCTGGAAACTTTACGTTGAATAATTCGTAAAGCTAATCCTTCAACAATAGCAGATTTACCAACGCCTGGTTCACCTATAAGAACAGGATTGTTTTTCTTTCTGCGACTTAGAATTTGTGCTAAACGCTCAATTTCTTTTTCGCGACCAACGATTGGATCCAAAGCATTATCTTCTGCTGCTTTTGTTAAATCTATACCGAAGTTATCAAGAACAGGTGTTTCAGATTTTGATTTTTGGCCTTGTGGAGTAGAACCCCCACCACCTTTAGATGTACCAAAAGGCATTTCGTTTTCTTCGTCTTCAAATTCGGCCTTTACTTCAGGTTGATGATTTTCCATTTCAGTTCGTATGCTTTGATAATCAATATGTTGTTCTTCCAATATTTGAGTAACCACACTATTCTCATCTTTTAAAATTGATAATAAAAGATGACCAGTATTTATTGTTGCGCTATTGAAAGATTTTGCTTCGAGATATACCAGCTTTAATGCTCTTTCGGCTGTTTTAAACAGGGGGATATTATCCGTGTCGGCAATTTTTAAGTTTTCTTCGGATCTGATTCTGAATTCAATAGACTTTTTTAGTTTGTTTAGATCTATATTTAAATTTTCGAGAACTGAAATTGCTATGCCTTCACCATCCCTTAAAATGCCTAATAACAGATGTTCTGTTCCGATATAAGCATTGCCAAGTCTAACAGCTTCTTCTTTACTGTAACTCAAAACATCTTTTATTCTTTGTGAAAATTTTGCGTCCATATGAGTTTTTAAATGTTTTTAAGGATTAACCTTTACGTATTAGATTTAACAAAAGTAATATAAGAGTACTTAAAAATAAAATAAATAAATCAATTCTGTTATTTATAATGAAAATACAAGTTAAAATAAATTTAAATCATTCGCTATTAATCTTAAAACAAATTAATAATCAACTTGTTTAGGAAGCCAAAATAATGTTTATAAAAATTGTTAATAAATAGGCTTTGTTATAAACAGATTTATGTTGAAAAATCGCAATTATAACATGAGAATATTCGTTTTAAAAAGGCTATTTTAGTACTTTTGTATGAATTTTCTAAAACGATAAAAAAAATAACTAAATACCTTGATATATGGCAGAAGGAGAACGAATAGTTAAAATAAATATTGAAGAAGAAATGAAGTCGGCGTACATTGATTATTCAATGTCGGTTATTGTTTCGAGGGCATTACCAGATGTAAGAGATGGATTTAAACCTGTACACAGAAGGGTTTTGTTTGGAATGTCTGATTTAGGATTGGCATCAAACAAAACGTATAAAAAATCAGCAAGAATTGTAGGAGAGGTGCTCGGTAAGTATCACCCTCATGGTGATTCCTCCGTTTATGAAGCTATGGTTAGAATGGCTCAACCCTGGTCATTGCGTTACCCATTGGTTGACGGACAAGGTAACTTTGGATCAGTTGATGGTGACAGCCCTGCAGCAATGCGTTACACCGAAGCACGATTAAAAAAGATTTCTGAAGAAGTTCTTCGTGATCTGGATAAAAATACCGTAGATTTTCAGCTTAATTTCGATGACTCGCTTGAGGAGCCAACGGTTTTACCTACACGTATCCCCAATTTGTTAATTAATGGAGCATCCGGAATAGCTGTAGGTATGGCTACAAATATGCCACCTCATAATTTAACCGAAGTGATTAATGGAATAATCGCTTACATTGACAACAATGACATTGAGATTTCGGAATTGATGCAGCATATAAAAGCTCCTGATTTTCCAACCGGAGGAATTATATATGGTTATCAGGGCATCAAGGATGCTTTTGAAACTGGTAGGGGAAGAATTGTAATCCGTTCTAAAACGGAGATTGAAACAGAGGCCAATGGCAGAGAAAGGATTATTGTTACAGAAATTCCTTACATGGTTAACAAGGCAGAATTAATACGTAAGACTGCCGAACTGGTTAATGAAAAGAAAATTGAGGGGATCTCAAATTTAAATGATGAGTCGGATCGAAATGGAATGCGTATCGTGTATGAAATTCGTAAAGACGCCATCGCAAATGTGGTATTAAATAAGCTTTTTAAATATACACAGCTTCAAACATCATTTAGTGTAAATAACATTGCTTTAGTTAAAGGAAGACCTAAAGTACTTAATGTTAAACAACTGATACAGTACTTTGTAGAGCATCGTCATGAAGTTGTTATCCGAAGAACTCAATACGAATTAGATCAAGCAGAAAAGAAAGCACATGTTTTAGAAGGTTTATTAATAGCACTGGATCATTTAGATGAAGTTATTGCATTAATAAGGGCTTCAAAAACACCGGAAGAGGCTAAGGATGGACTAATGAGCAAGTTTGAGCTTTCCGAGATTCAGGCTAAGGCAATTTTAGATATGAGATTGCAAAAACTTACCGGGCTTGAAAGAGACAAGATCAAAGAAGAGTACGCTGAATTAATGAAATTAATTGCTTATCTGAAAACCGTTCTGGAAGACGAATCTCTTAGAATGCAAATTATTAAAGATGAGCTTATTGAGGTCAGAGAAACTTACGGTGATGGGAGAAGAACCGAAATTGTACCGGACGAAGGCGAATTCAATCCGGAAGATTTCTATGCCGATGAAGATATGGTCGTAACCATTTCGCATATGGGATATATAAAACGTACACCAGTGACTGAATTCAGAACCCAAAACAGGGGTGGAGTAGGATCGAAAGGTAGTACAACAAGAGATGAAGATTTTCTTGAATACATGTTTATTGCATCCATGCATAATACCATGTTATTTTTTACTGAAGGAGGAAAATGTTTCTGGTTAAAAGTATATCAGATTCCTGAAGGAGCTAAAAATACTAAAGGTAGAGCTATTCAAAATATAATTAACATTGAGCCTGACGATAATGTTAGGGCATTTATCAATGTTCAGAATCTTGATGATAAGGAATACATCGAGAATAATTATATTGTGATGTGTACTAAAAAAGGTATAATCAAGAAAACTGCCCTTGAAGCATATTCGCGTCCACGACAAAATGGTGTAAATGCAATTACCATTAAAGAAGGGGATATTTTACTTGAAGCTAAGTTAACCGATGGAAAAAGTGATATTATTTTAGCAACACGCGAAGGTAAAGCAATACGATTTAATGAGCAAAATGTAAGGTCTATTGGTAGAACAGGAGCGGGAGTGCGAGGTATCAGCCTGAGTAAGAAAGACGACGAAGTAATTGGTATGGTTTGGGTTGAAGAATCTGATCATGAAATACTTGTTGTTTCGGAAAAAGGTTATGGTAAACGCTCAAGTATTGAAGATTACAGGATTACCAACAGGGGAGGAAAAGGAGTGAAGACTCTTAATATTACAGAAAAAACAGGAAAGGTAATTGCTATAAAAGGTGTAAACGATGATATGGATTTGATGATTATTAACAGATCTGGTATTACAATCAGACTTGCTGTTGCAAATTTAAGAGTTACAGGAAGGGCAACACAAGGTGTTCGATTGATTAATTTACGAAATGATGATACGATTGCAGCTGTTACACAGGTAACTAAAGATGAAGACGAAGTCCTGGAACAAAAGGGAACTGAAGCAGAAATAATTTCTGATCTTATGTCTGAACCTGAAAGCCTGAGTGATGATAATGATGCAATTGACAATCCGGAAACAGATAATGATGTTTTAGAATAGCTTTAATTTTCGGTATAAAATTTGACATCAAGCAAATATATTCTATTTTTGAAAAAATTAATTAATAAACCTAAATAGCAAAACATTATGAAAATGAAAAAGTTATTCGTAACGACAATATTTGTTGCTTTTGCAATGCTAATGATGGTTAGCAGTGTAGATGCACAAAAGAAATTTGTAAGTAAAGCGCAGATTTGGGCTGAAAGTGGAGAAAACCTCGACACAGCTCTAAAAGCAATTCAATTTGCTGAAACCCAGGAAAAAACAAAGGATTGGGGAAAAACTTATTATGTGAAGGGCTTGGTATATAATGCAATTGCAAACAGTGAAAATCCTGATTTTGCAAACATTTGTGAAAATCCATCAATAAAAGCATTTGAAAGTTTTAAAAAAGCATATAAGATGGATGGTGCTAATATGTTTCAGAGTGCAATGGATATTCAATTTATTACAATGGCGAACAATACATTTATAAAGCATGCTATTGATGCTTACAACGCCGAAGATTTTGAAAATGCATTTCTTTATTTTGAAAAAATTCTTGAAGTAAAGGAAATGGATGTTTTTAAAGGAGAAATTGATACAACTATAATTTTCAATGCCGCAATCACTGCACAACGAATTGAGAATTATGATAAAGCAATTGAGTATTATAAGCAGACAGTTGCTTATAATTACGGGGAAGGAGAAACCATTGCTTTGTTAGCAGAATGTTATAAAGTAAAAGGAGATACTGTAACTTACTTAAGTACTTTAAAAGAGGGTTTTGAAAAGTATCCAGAGAATCAAAATATTTTAGGTGCTATAATAAATTATTATTTATTAGAAGCAGAAAATGCAGAAGAGGCATTTAAATATTTAGCACTCGCAAGAGAAAATGATCCTAATAATCCTCAGTTTTATTCTGCAGAAGCTCATTTATACGATAAAACCGGTGATAAGGAAACTGCAAAAGCCAAATACAAAAAAGCAATTGAAATTGATCCAAATTTCTTTGAAGCATATTATAATTTGGGAGTATTATACTTTAACGAAGGTGTTGAACTAACTGATGCTGCGAATAAAATTACAGATAATAAGAAATATGAAGTTGCAAAGAAAGTTGCCGACGACAAATTTATAGAAGCATTACCTTATATTGAAAAATCACATGAGTTAAAGCCAGAAGATACAAGTATTATGTCTACATTAAAAACATTATATTATCGTTTAAAAATGAATGATAAATACGAAGAAATAAATGCAAAAATGGAATAACAGTATATAAAAGTAAATAGGGAGGTAAATTTTATCTCCCTGTTTCTTTAAAAATTCTATTTAACATAATATAAATTATAGGACAAAGGATAAATTTAAAAAAAAAATTATTTATAATCTTTTAACGTTACAAGAATATAGTTTCTTTCTATAGACCTTGTAATATCGATAATCGGCAAATATCCAAATTTAGTTACTAATATTTCGCCTATTCTAACAGGATGTTTTATTCTTCTGTAAAATTCAATAGGAACATCAATAAACTCATTGTCTTTCTTAATTCTTCTATAAATGGTTACATTTCTCATTTTTTTTTCATTTTTAAGGTTTATAAAATTGGGCGGATAAACCGCCCGATTAATTAATCTTTTAATTTTATTATGTCCGCCTTGTCTGTTCCCTCGTTTGCCATATGAAAAATAATTCCATTGCCTTCTGGATATTTTTTTGAAGCTTTTCGAATTAAAGAACTTTTAACAGCATCAAATTGAGAACCAGTTAAACCGATGGTATTTGTAACTGTTCCAAGATATTCATATTCGGTGATTGGTTCAGATTCAACGAACAGATAAAAGCCTTGATTTTGGTTAACTTTTGCTAAAGCTTTAGTATTGTCTTGACTTATTCTAAAGCCGCTTACTAATAACACGCTGATTACCAGTACAATAAAAGAGATTTTTTTCATTTTTTTAAGGTTGTTTACATTTGTAATACAATAGTAATATCATTTTTTAAAATATCAAATATTTTGCCAAAAAAAAATGAATTTTTGCTTTTTAATGATAAAATGACAGGGAAAACGCTAAAAGCATTGAATTTGCTGAAACTATGAAAAATGTTTTTTAAGAAATTTAAGACAGGTCTGTCTCACGGACAACTATGTTATATAACCTGTTGTCCGCTCCTTTTGATTGTGCCAAGATGACAGAAAAAAAATGTATGTAGTTTGTCAACTCTCAAAAAGCTTTTTAATAACATCCGCATACTTCGTTTTTATCCTTTTGCATACACAAAGATAACTCACAAATTTAATAATACAAGACCAAGCAAGCTATATCACTAAGAAAGCCGACAAAAACGGCTTTCTAAGTGCTATAAGTCTTGATAATATTAAATGTTGCGAGTTTAGAAAGGTGTAGCAAAAGGACGAAAAAACTCAGATAAGGCGGTGAATAAAAAAAAGAGTTTCATTCGTTTTAAACCGAACAAAAAAAAGCAAAGAACTCAAAATCTAGAACGACGGTAAATAAAAAAAGGGTTTCACGTGGAACACAACACATTGATAATTAATAACATAAACTTTTAAACTATGGCAAAAAGTAAAACAATTATGATCAGAAATATAAATGATCAAACACAGAAAAACCTAAATATAATCATGAATGATTATAGGATTAGAACAGCATCTAAAGCGTTTGTTTTTTCTATAAATGAACTTGCAGAACTAAAAGAATCTAACAAACGCCTAAGAATTGAACTCTTAAACGCCCGAGAATCGCTTAAAAGAATTGAGACAAGCACTTATACGCTAAAAACCTCACTAAAAACACTTTTAAACATTTAGATCAAAATTGCGGATCGTCAAATGTTAACAAAAACAAACTCCAGGATCTTTGCTCGAGCGATTTTTTGTTAACAAACATAAAAGCCTGGAGACGGTTTTTTAAATCTTAATGCTAACATTAAAACCTTAAAATCATGAAAATTAAAATCAAAAATTTAAATTTATTTATTAGAATTCTCAACATTTTTAATGTGAGTATCTATACTTATCAGAATGATTTATTCGATTCATTCTATTCTTTTAACGTTTCAAATATTACACCCGAAACAGCTTTTAAAATTGGATATGTCTACAATCAAGCTTTAAACCTACCTAAAGAAGATTTAAACACCTATCTATTAAACGCATGGAAAACCAATAATATTTACTAGTATGAGAAAAATAAAATACGAAGTTAGAAAATATATAGACATTCTTACTGATGAAAATATGATTTGTATATGCGTTTATTATAAAGATATGTTAATGTATATACAATATCCTAATGAATTGCACCCCGTAGAATCAAACATTAACTATCTTAAAAATTACATGTATTTTTTTAAATTACGCACTTATTTTATTAAACGAAAACTTAAAAAACATGCGAAATTTCTTAAGACTTGAAGGTCGTTTTCCAAAAGAAGTTATAAACTCTTTTAACAGCTTATCAAATTACTATGATATAAAGGTTAAAACAAAGCTATTTTGTAGGATTGTAAAAAATCATTATGATCTTATAGAAGAAAATAAAAGACTTAAAAGGATGCTTTATTTTAATAAATTTAAGATATAAAAAAAGGAGCTTTAAAAGCTCCTTTTATTTTAGTTTACTATTTCTATTCTCCAACCGTAAAAAATATAATCTCCAATTGGATGAGCATCCGATCCAGTTGCCTCTGAAAAAATCATGAATTGATTTACATTGAAAGGAACGTTATTCAATTCAACTCCAAACGAGCCAATAGCCGTGCTTCTCGTTTTTAAAAAAGCAGATAAAGCATACTCTTCACTACCTGTAAAGAATCCTGCAAAATAATATTTATCTGTGTAGCCTGAGGCGATTTCCTCGTAATATTTCCCAAACCACGGAATTATACGAATTTGCTTATTTGGAAACATTGTTCTAAACAACTGATTAATCCATTCTTTAGAGATTCCTTTGACTATTTCATCACCGAAAGAAACCTTTTCTAGTGGTCTTATTAATGTGCCTTTACTCATATTAATTAATTTATAATCCTAAAAATTTATATCCAAAAATTCGAAAATTAGAAACAGCCCCCTGAACATGATCCAACTTATTGCACAAAACCCAATTATTCAATATTGAAACATTAAGTTCTGCTCCACTAGCAGAAACTAACACATTAGCTGAAGAACCTATTGAAATAAAAAAATATTCCTCGTCTCCATTATCTTCCAACAGTACAACATTTGCATCTAAAGCGCTCTTATTAACAGCAACGTAAAGAGGTGTTACTACATAGCCAACCCCCTCAACACCCCCAAAACGAATTTCCATTGCATTTTTTATAACAGCATAATCAGCACCAGACAATTGATTGATAACAGCATTAGCCGTAACATCTACAGCAATATTCTTATCTAGTATTCTTTTCAATAAAGAAACACTCATAATTATATAATTTTATTTGTGTTATTAAAACGAATGTTATTATTAACAAACTTTATTTTGCTTGCTTTGCCTGTGGCACGAACACGCTTAAAGACTCCTTTTTGCCCTTCCTCGTCCTTTGCTTTGTTTTTTATTAAAAAATCCAAAAAGGACACGATTAAATTAACAATTGAGTAATCTTTAAGGGTTGGTATTGCTCTTAAAAGAAACTCTAAAATTAAGGCTAAAAACGGTATTAAAACCGTTTGCCAATTTTCCAAAATCCATTGTATTAAAATTTTCATTTTTTTCTATTTTTAAAATTGTTTAAAAGTCATAACTCTTTTGTAAACACCGTTTACTAATCGATACATTGTTTTTGTTTCTCTAACACAGTCTTTTGCATAATTATAGGCAGAAGACTCTGAATTAAAATATTTACTTCTCCTTTTACTCCTATATGTTACAGTAACCTTAAATGGAGATTTTTTTAATTTTAATCATTTTTTTCTAAGTTTCAAGTTTTTAAAAAAATCTTTCCTTTTTAAACTGTATATTAAAGTGATAATTGATAAACACAAAAAAATACATTGTAATAGTTCATTTATTAGAACGAACGAAAATGAGCCAAGCAATGACCCCGAGAACCACAAATCCCAGTTTTTTACCATAATCATTTATGTTTTCTTCTGTGATTTTTTTTTTCCATGATCCCAAAACTGGAAATCTCCAAATTCATCTACTTCAGTCATTGGCACATCATCGGAAGACCGACGGCAATCTATGTGAACGAAACTTTCACCATAAACGCCAAAACCTGTAATTCCTATTGATCTAAGTTTTTTAAACAAATCGCCTGTTCGTTCTTTAAACTGTTTGTTTATATTAATTACAGCGCTTTTACTTGCCACGTTTAAATCAATTGCACAACCAGTTAAATGAAGGCTTTTTAAAGCTCCCCCAGCTACTCGATTAGAAATTTTTGTTCTAAAACTTGAAGCTATATGAACAGGCACGCCATAATAATCTCTAATAATTTGAGCCGCATCGACTAAAACAGAAGCCAAAGGATGTTCATTAGGCGAATCAATCGACTTTGAATAAAATTCATTTCTAGTAAAATTTTTTGAGACCTTACTAGAATCGCCTTTTTTAATTGTTATATAATAAATTCTTTTGTACATGTGCCTTAAATTTTAGATTCATTCTTTTTCTAATTTCAAAATGTTCGAGGGTACGATCATAAAAGAGATATATCAAGCCTAAGCCCCCTAATGAAATCAAAAGAGGACTTAAAAGAGTTAAACCAAGTATTAATATGATTTTTTTCATGTGCTTAAAATTTTATTATTCCCTCGTATAGAGATTTTAGTTTATTATAATCTTTTTTCGATAACTCACGATTAAACCATTCTGTAAGAGTTAAAGGAGTTGCAGCACCTAGCAAATTCATAATTCTAGAAGGTGTGCCACCATCAGCATATGATACAGTACCGAACTTTGTATAAACAAGTGCAAAATCTTCTTTTGACAGACCTTCCAAAGCGTTGAAAATTGCTTTTTCGTCAGTGCCTATTTTATCCATTGCCGTTAACAACAATCCGCTGATCTGTTCAGCCTGAGCATCTCCAATAGTTAAAGAATCAGAATCAATTTTATTTTTTATTACAATAATATTTGATTCTTTTTCTTTTTTTATTTCTTCCGTTTGTTTGTCATTCTTTAACAAACCACCTTTAAAAAAGACTTTGTAAACTAAGAAGCCACCGCCTAATAACACAAAGATTTTCAGCCACAACATTAAATTAAAATCTTTCATTAAGATATTTTTTTGATTTTACCTTTGTTGGCCTTCCATCCTTTAGCGGCACGTGCTGCAGTAGCCCGACTTTTAAAGGTTTTTGTAAACGTTTTTTTATCCTTTCGAATAAAAGTTATTTTTGGCTTTGAGCTTTTTGTTTTTCTTGCCATGACATTAATATTTTTAAATTGTTACTAATCTTCCAAATCGAGTTCACTAGTTTCAGGGTTCATAATTGACATAATACCCCTGAATAATGGTATATATAACACAGCTAAAAGCAATTTAAACCACCAAATTTGTGACAGTTTTTTATACCATACTTCAAAAATGTTCGGGCTGTCAGATTCCTTTTTTCCTAAAACATTTTTTTCCCAAACTTCAGCCTCGTGCTGAATCTCTGCCATTTTAACACCGTTAACAGGCACAAATTTTTTAACTAATGCGAATAATAATTCTAATAAATCCATTTTTTCAATTTTTAAAGGTTATTATAAAATTTTCATTTTCTTTAAAACAATTAAACCGACTAGAGCAGCCGCCCCGATCAATCCATATTTTTTCATCGAATCGGCTTGATTTTCATCTAATTTAACTGTGTTATTTGTTTGAAGTTCCAAAGGTTTAAGATCATTCCAATTATTAACAAAACCTCGTGAAGAATCGTTAAAACCTTTAAAGGATTGCGACAAACCGCCAATAGTACTTGACAGATTATTAACTC
>KB225808.1_pt5 | contig 22029 bp, 22 predicted proteins | sample 524768 | NCBI WGS metagenome assembly AMQJ01 (sample SAMN00998488, study PRJNA167727) | sediment metagenome | isolation source: subsurface aquifer sediment | place: USA: Rifle, Colorado | collected Aug-2009
GCTTGATGTAATGTGCATTGCATTTACAAGTAGCAAGCCTTCTTTAATTCCGCTTTTTGCCAGTTCTTGCTCAACTACCGGCGTTATATTAATAAGTTCTCTGCGGCGTGTGGTATTATACCAAATTTCTTTTCTATATGATTTCATTTTAAATATTTTCTGATTGGTAAAATGTAATCAGCGAAAGGATTTCCATTCACTGCTCAAAATTTACATTTAGTTAATATTTAGTGATTCTTTTATATTTTCAATCTTCTCATCAAGTAATTTGTCAACTTTTTCAAAATCTTCTCGTTTTTCTAATTTTTGGTGAACTCCAAAGTAAAATTTGATTTTAGGTTCAGTCCCCGAAGGCCTGACCGAGATTTTAGATCCATCCTTTAAAATAAACTGAAGCACATTTGATTTTGGAAGATTGATGTCGTAACGCAAATGACTTAACTGATCAAATGTTTTTTGTTTCTCGAAATCGTGAATTAACATAACATTTGAATTGTTAATGGTTTGTGGAGGATTGCTTCTGAAATCATTCATCATTTTTTGAATTTCTTCAGCTCCTGATTTTCCTTTTCTAACAATTGATATTAATTTTTCTTTATAAAATCCAAATTCAATATAAATATCAATTAGTTCCTCATACAGGGTTTTTCCTTTTTCTTTTGCCCATGCAGCTGTTTCAGCTAAAAGGGCGCATGACATTACAGCATCTTTATCGCGTACAAATTCGCCTGCCAAATATCCATAGCTTTCTTCACCACCGCCAATAAATTTCATTTTGCCCTCATTTTGTTTTATGATATCAGCAATGTATTTAAAGCCGGTTAAAACATCAAAGCATTCAACATCATACTTATCTGCTATATCTTTTAAAATTTCACTGGTTACAATTGTTTTAACAATGTATTCTTTCCCTTTGAGTTTACCTGTTGCTTTCCACTGTGAAATTAAGTAATTAATGAGTAAAGCAGCAGCCTGATTTCCATTTAAAAGAATGAATTCATTTTTATGATCTTTTATAGCAATACCAACGCGGTCTGCATCAGGATCGGTAGCCATAACAATATCAGCATCAATTTCTTTGGCTTTTTTTAATGCGAGTGCTAATGCAGCGGGTTCTTCCGGGTTAGGTGATTTTACTGTAGGGAAATTTCCATCAGGTATTTTTTGTTCCTCAACAATATTGATGTTTTCAAAACCAAAAGCTTTTAATGCCTTTGGAACCAAATCAACACCAGTTCCATGAATTGGCGTATATACAATTTTTAAATCTTTTTGATTTTTAATAACTTTTGGATGAAGTGAAAGTTTGGTAATTTCCTTTAAATAGTCTTTATCAATCTTTTCACCTATGATTTCCACTTTAGTTAGTTTATCATCAAACCGAATTTCATTTACATTTTTTATTTTTTGAACTTCAGCTACAATATTTTTATCGTGAGGACTAATAATTTGTCCACCATCTTCCCAATATACTTTATAACCATTGTATTCTTTTGGATTGTGCGAGGCTGTTACTACAATTCCGCTCTGACAACTCAGTTTACGTACGGCATATGATAATTCTGGCGTAGGACGCAGGTTCTCAAATAAAAATACTTTTATTCCATTTGCAGAGAATACACTTGCTGTTTTTTCGGCAAATAATCGACTATTATTTCTAGAATCGTAAGCAATTGCAACTTTAATTTCTTTGGTATTTACAAATTGTTGTTTAAGGTAATTGGTTAAACCCTGAGTTGCCATACCTACAGTGTAAATATTCATTCTGTTGGTTCCAACACCCATAATTCCTCTTAACCCACCTGTTCCAAATTCAAGATCTTTATAAAACGATTCAATAAGTTCTGTCTCATCATTCTGAATCAGATTTTCAATTTCCTTTTTTGAATCTGAATCTATTGCTGATTCTAACCAGAGTTTGGCTTTTGATTTTACAAAGTTTAATAATTCAATATTTGTCATAGCATTAATTTTTAACCTGATTGCCTTTTTAACTGCCTTTGGCATGTCAGGCAAGTTGGAATTTATAAAGTTAAGAAAATGATTTTTGGAAAACGAAATGAAACTTTATTTATTATCGGTTATGTTAAAGTATTCGTCAAGACTATCTTGCCAAAAAGGAATAACAAGTTTATAGTTTGATTTGATTTTATTTTTATTTAATACACTATAGAATGGTCGTGCAACAGGAGTAGGGTAATCTTTTGATTCAATAGGATTAACGACACAATTTGATTTTGCTTTATTTGCAATAAGCTTGGCAAAGTCGTACCAGCTGCATACACCTTCATTCGAAAAATGATATATCCCTGATATAAAGCGATTTTCTGATACTGATTGTTTAACAATTTGAAAAATTGCATAAGCTAAATCGTATGCATAAGTGGGAGTTCCAATTTGATCAAATACTACATTAAGCGATTCTCTTTCGTTACAAAGTTTATGAATGGTTTTTGCAAAATTCTTACCATAACTTGAATAGAGCCATGATGTTCTTATTACCATTGAATTTTTATATTGCAGTGCAAATATCTCCCCTTCAAGTTTAGACTTGCCATATACCGATTTTGGGTTTGTTTGCATTTCTTCTGTATATGGTATATGACTTTTCCCATCAAAAACATAATCTGTTGAAATATGAATAAATTTTGTTAAAGAAAGGTTTCTTTCTTTTATAGCTTCAACAATGTTTTTAACACAAGTTGCATTCACATTATACGCTTTTTCTTTTTCAGTTTCAGCTAAATCAACATTTGTATAAGCCGCACAATTGATTACGAAATCAAAAGAATGATCCTGGAAAAACTTCTTCAAAAAAATTGGATTTGAAATATCAAGAGTATCAATATCAGTAAATACAAAATTAACTGATCGGTCAAATTTAACAATCCCTTTATTATGAATATGCTTTAATTCACTGCCTAATTGCCCGTTTGCTCCTGTTACAAGTACATTAATCATAATCAGTTAGTATTTAAAGTTCTTTTCAGATTCTTTAAAAGTTGGCAGAACTTTATCTTTAGATGATACAATGGCATTATCAATATTAACTTTCCAGTCTATTTCTAAATATGGATCGTTAAAGTTAATGCCCCGTTCCGATTCCGGATTATAGTATTGATCAGTTTTGTATAGAACTGTTGCAGTATCACTTAGAACAGAAAATCCGTGAGCAAAACCTTTTGGTACGAATAGCTGATGTTTATTATCGCAGGATAGCTCAATTGAAAAATGCCTGCCATAAGTTGGTGATTTTTCCCGAACATCAACAACAACATCCAAAATTCTTCCTTCTAAAACACGTATTAATTTTGATTGTGCATATGGCTCGAGCTGATAGTGCAATCCTCTTATAGTCCCAACTACAGATTTTGATTGATTATCCTGAATAAAATCTATATCACTTAAAATGCCTAATTTATTTTTATTATAACTTTCAAAAAAGTATCCTCTGGAGTCTTCAAATATTTTTGGCTTTATGATGAACAAGCCTGGGAATTCGGTGCTAATTATTTCCATACTTACAATTCGTTTGCAATTTTTAATAAATACTGTCCGTATTGATTATTTTTTAATTCTTCACCTAATTTAATTAATTGTGTTTTATCAATAAATCCTTTTTTATATGCAATTTCTTCGATACATGCAATTTTCAAACCTTGGCGTTGTTCAATGGTTGAGACATAATTCGAGGCTTGTAAAAGACTTTCATGAGTGCCGGTATCGAGCCATGCAAAACCTCTACCTAAAAGTTCAACATTTAATTTGCTTTCATTTAAATACAGCCTGTTTAAATCAGTAATTTCAAGTTCTCCTCGTTTGCTGGGCTTTAGGCTTTTAGCTTTTTGGATCACATCATTTGAATAAAAGTATAAACCAGTAACCGCATAGTTTGATTTAGCTTTTTCAGGTTTTTCTTCGATACTTAAAACTTTACCATCCTTGTCAAACTCAACCACGCCATATCTTTCAGGATCGTTTACATAATATCCAAAAACTACCGCACCATTCTCTATTTCGGCTGCTTTAGTTAAGATTTTAGTAAATCCATAGCCATAAAAAATGTTGTCACCTAAAACCAAACAAACTTTATCGTTTCCAATAAATTTTTCGCCAATCAAAAATGCCTGAGCAAGTCCATCGGGTGAAGGTTGAATTTCATAAGAAATTTCTAATCCCAAATGTTTTCCATCTCCTAATAAATCTTCATATAAATGAATATCTTTAGGTGTTGAAATTATTAGTATTTCTTTAATCCCAGAAAGCATTAAAACAGACAATGGATAATAAATCATTGGTTTATCATAGATGGGAATAATCTGTTTTGAAATACTTTTTGTAATTGGGTAAAGACGAGTTCCGGCTCCTCCGGCTAATATTATTCCTTTCATTATAATTGTTTTATGCAGAATATTTTATGTTTTATTTTAAAAGATATCAGGTAAAAATAAGAAAAAGCTGATGTATTATAACACCAGCTTTCGATTATTTTACAAATTTGATTATTTGTTGTACAATACAATTATAAGTCCAATATCTTTTTTTCATATGATCTAACTCAGTCTCTTGTGTAAAGATCTCTTGTATATACCTTATCTCTAACATCTTCTAGTTCAGGACTTAATCTGTTACTTACAATTACACTTGAAATCCTTTTAAATTCATCCAAATCTTTAATTACTCTCGAGTGATAAAACTCATTTTCCTTTAGAACCGGTTCATAGATAACAACTTCAATACCTTTGGCTTTTATCCTTTTCATTATTCCTTGTATGGAGGAAGCTCTGAAATTATCAGAGTCTGTTTTCATGGTTAATCTGTAAATACCAACAATTTCAGGTTTTTTTCCAAGAATCATATCAGCTATATGATCTTTTCTTGTCCTGTTAGCATCAACAATGGCTGACATAATATTATTCGGGACATCAAAATAATTTGCTTTCAACTGTTTGGTATCCTTTGGCAGACAATAACCTCCATATCCAAAAGATGGATTATTGTAATGATCTCCAATTCTTGGATCTAGTCCAACACCTTCGATAATTTCTTTTGAATTTAATCCTCTTATTTCTGCATAAGTATCTAATTCATTAAAGAAAGCAACTCGCATAGCAAGATAAGTATTGGAGAATAATTTTACTGCTTCAGCCTCTGTTGAGCTAATATAAAGTGTTTTAATATTCTCTTTTAATGCTCCCTCTATCAATAGATTTGCAAATTTCTGCGCTCTTTCAGATTTCTCTCCAACAATTATTCTGGAAGGATATAAATTATCATGAAGAGCTTTGCCTTCCCTTAAGAATTCAGGAGAGAAGATAATATTATCAATAGAAAATTTTTCACTAACCTCCTTGGTAAACCCAACCGGCACAGTTGATTTAATGATCATAACCGTGTTTGGATTTATTGAAGTAACATCTTGAATAACTCTTTCAACAGTATCTGTATTAAAATAATTTTTTTCAACATCATAATCTGTTGGTGTAGCAATAATTACAAAATCGGCATTTTTATATGCTATATTTTTATCTAAAGTGGCTAATAGATTTAGTTTCTTAGTTTTAAAAAAGTTTTCAATTTCAGCATCAACAATTGGAGAAATTCTGTTATTAATTTTATCAACTTTTTCCTGATTAATATCTAATGCAACCACTTCATGCTTTTGAGCCAGTAGTACAGCATTGGATAAACCTACATATCCTGTTCCTGCTATTGCAATTTTCATACTATATCTAATTTTAATTATAAGAAATCAATTTATCAAAAAGTTTACGAACTTAATAAGAATTATTTTTAAAGTAAATTTTTTTACAAGTTTTAACTATCTTTTACTACTTTGGTCTAAATTTATAAATGATTTAACAAACTTATAATATTCAGAAAAGTGAATGAAAAATAGGATTCTTATCATTGATGATGATATTATTTACCGAAAAATAATCCAAAAGCTTTTATGCAGTCAATACCATCTTTCACTTGCAGAAAATTTTGTTGAGGCTATAACTTTCATTGAAACGACCGAAATTCCGGACCTTGTTATTGCTGACCTTAATATGCCTGGAATAGCTGGTGTTGAGTTAGTTTCACTTATTAAACAAAAATTAAATGATTTTAAAATTCCAATTCTTGTTATTTCGGGAATGGACGATGATAAGCTTAGAAATGAATTATTTCAAAATGGAGTATCTGATTTTTTAACAAAACCTATTGATCGAATTATTTTGAAGGAAAAAATTGCGGCCCTTATAATTCATTAAAAGACCATATACTATAAGATGTATACAATCCATTGATGCAATATGAAATACATATTTGATTAATATATAGTTTTTTTAGTATCTTTATTTTTAAATAATTAAATAAAAATTATATTTTTGCACACTGATTTAATCTATAAATATTGTCTAACTTATTAAAAATTAATTATTTTACTTAAATGACTGAAAACGATGTGAATAAATCTGTTGAGCAAGAGGAGAATGTTGAGCAGAAGGAAAATGTGCAAGCTGAAAAAACTGTAATGGTTGAAGAGGATGCAAAATCTGCCAGTCCGGCAGTTGAGGTTGAAGAAAAATCTGATAGCAAAGTGAACGAGAAAGATAGATCTGTTATTAAATTTGCCACTCCAGATGGCGATTTTGATTGGGATAACCTTTCAAATGATGGAGGATTTTCTCAAGCTAAAAATAAAGTAGAATTTGAGAAAATGTATGATCAAACACTTTCAACAATTACTGAAAATGAAGTAATTGATGGAACTGTTGTATCGATGAACAAACGTGAAGTTGTAATCAATATTGGTTATAAATCTGAAGGAGTTGTTAGTTTAAATGAATTCCGTTATAATCCAGAATTAAAAGCTGGTGATAAAGTGGAAGTTTATGTTGAAAGTCAGGAAGACAAAGATGGTCAATTAGTACTTTCTCATAAAAAAGCAAGAGCATTACGTTCTTGGGATCGTGTTAATGAAGCTCTTGAAAAAGATGAAATTATTAAAGGTTTTATTAAATGTCGTACTAAAGGTGGTATGATCGTTGATGTATTTGGCATTGAAGCGTTCTTACCAGGTTCACAAATTGATGTGAAACCAATTCGTGATTACGATATTTATGTTGAAAAAACCATGGAATTCAAGGTTGTTAAAATCAATCATGAATTTAAAAACGTTGTTGTTTCTCACAAAGCTCTTATTGAAGAGGAATTAGAACAACAAAAGAAAGAAATTATTGCTAAATTAGAAAAAGGTCAGGTCCTTGAAGGAACTGTTAAAAATATTACTTCTTATGGCGTATTTATCGACCTTGGAGGTGTTGATGGATTAATCCACATCACTGATCTATCCTGGGGCCGTGTAAATCATCCTGAAGAAATCGTTCAATTAGATCAAAAATTGAATGTTGTTATTCTTGATTTTGATGATGATAAGAAACGAATTGCTCTTGGTTTAAAACAATTAACTCCTCATCCTTGGGATTCTTTAGATAAAGAACTTAAAGTGGGTGATACAGTAAAAGGAAAAGTTGTTGTTTTAGCTGATTATGGTGCATTTGTTGAAATTCAACCTGGAGTTGAAGGACTTATTCACGTATCAGAAATGTCATGGTCGCAGCATTTAAGAAGTGCTCAGGAATTCTTACAAGTGAACGACGAAGTTGAAGCACAAATTCTTACCCTGGATCGTGAAGAAAGAAAAATGTCATTAGGCATTAAACAACTTAAAACTGATCCTTGGAGTAATGTTGATGAGAAATATGCTGTAGGAACCAAACACAGTGCTACTGTTCGTAACTTTACAAATTTCGGTGTATTTGTTGAAATAGAAGAAGGTGTTGATGGTTTAATCCATATTTCAGATCTTTCATGGACAAAGAAAATTAAGCATCCAGCTGAGTTTACTTCAATTGGAGAAAGCATTGACGTAGTTGTTCTTGAAATTGATAAAGAAAACCGCAGATTGAGCTTAGGTCACAAGCAATTAGAAGAAAATCCATGGGATGTATTCGAAACTGTATTTACTTCTGGTTCAATTCACGAAGGAACTGTAGTTGAAGTTTTTGATAAAGGTGCTGTAATTGCTTTACCATATGGTGTTGAAGGTTTTGTTACTCCAAAACATCTTGTTAAAGAAGATGGAAATACTGCAAAAGTTGACGAAAAATTAGATTTTAAAGTAATCGAATTTTCGAAATCGTCTAAAAAGATAATTTTATCTCACAGCAGAGTATTTGAAGATGAAAAGAAAGACGAAGAAGCTGCAGAAAGAAAGCAAAAATCAGCAACTAACAAAAAAGCAGTTAAAAAGATAAAATCAAATCTTGAGGTTACAACTTTAGGTGATATTTCAGAATTGGCTTCTCTAAAAAATGAGATGGAAGAAGAGCAAAAAAAGGAAATAGCTGAGAAGAAAGCAGAAATGGATGCTAAAGAAGAAGCAAAAAAAGCGGAAACTAAAACTGCTAAACCAAAAGCTAAACCAAAAGCTAAGAAAGAAGAAGCTGTAAAAGAAGAAAAACCTAAAGCTGAGAAACCTGCTAGTTCGGCAAGTGAGAAAGCAAAAGAGAATAAAGAAGATAAGGAAGATAAAGCTTCTGAATAACTCTTGTTTTAATTAAAAAACTAATTACAATGGAATTTAAGATTGAAAAACTAGAAAAGTACACTTTAATTCAGGTAATGGAAGAAAAACTTGACACGAATGTTGCGCCAAGTTTGAAATCCGAATTAGTTTTAATCTCCGGAAAAGGAGAAAAAAACATCATACTTGATTTAAGCAATTGCAGATACTGTGATTCATCAGGATTAAGTGCTATTCTAGTCGCCAATCGTCTTTGTAAAAATGCTAATGGAACGTTTGTTTTAACAGGATTAAATGATGCTGTTGACAGACTAATTACTATATCGCAGTTAGATACGGTATTGAATATTGCATATTCGACTGAAGAGGCTGTTGATATTGTTAATACTGAGGAAGAAAGTCGTGGAAGCAATGGTAAATAAACCAGGATTTTAATTGACTTTCGAATTAACAATATTAGGAAGCAGTTCTGCTGTACCAACTTCGAAAAGAAACTTAACCGCTCATGTGCTCAATGTACATGAGCGGTTTTTTTTAATCGATTGTGGTGAAGGAACTCAAATGCAGATTCGTAAAAATAAAATTCGGTTAGGAAAAATCAACAACATTTTTATTAGTCATTTACACGGTGATCATATCTTTGGTTTATTTGGTTTAATCTCAACATTTAATTTACTAAACAGAGATACGGATCTGCATATATATTCACATCCTGAATTAGAAAATATACTAAATCGACATATTGAATACTTTGAGAAAACCTTATCTTTTAAAATAGTATATCATCATCTAAAACCAAAATTGAATGAAGTAATTTATGAAGATGATAAAATTGTAGTTGAAACAATCCCTCTAAAACATCGGGTACCCGCTTGTGGATTTAAATTTACTGAAAAGCCTCATTTAAGAAATTTAAGAAAAAATGTTGTTCAGTTTCATAAGATTCCAATAAGCCAAATTCAGGGAATTAGAGAGGGAAATGATTTTGTAAACGAGGATAATGAAATTATATCAAATGAAAAGCTGACACTCCCTCCTTACAAAATTCGATCCTATGCATATTGCACCGATACTGCGTTTACAGAAAAGATAGTTCCTTTAATAAGTGGAGTCGATCTATTGTTTCACGAAGCAACCTATGCCAAAAATCTGAAAAGACAAGCTAAGCTTACTTCACATTCAACTTCTGAAGATGCTGCTAAAATAGCAAGCATGGCAAAGGTTAAAAAACTAATATTAGGTCATTTTTCGGCGAGATATAAAGACGTATCATCACTTGTAAATGAAGCCCGAGAGATATTTCCAAATACTTTTGCTGCAGAAGACGGCGAGAAATATCAGATAGAACTTTGCCGCGAAGAGTAAAAACTAAATGATTGTATTTTTCCAAATCTGATTTTAGCTTAAATTAATTCAGTCAATAATATTATCTTTGCCACATTATTTAATTGAAGGCAAGAAAAACATAAAACATGCACGAAAAGATTTTAATTTTAGATTTTGGATCTCAATATACTCAATTAATAGCCCGCAGGGTACGCGAACAAAATGTATATTGTGAGATTCATCCGTTTAATAAAATTCCTAAACTCGATTCAACGTTTAAAGGTGTAATCTTGTCTGGAAGTCCTTTTTCTGTAAGAGATGAGAATGCACCAGTTCCCGATTTATCAAAAATTAAGAAATTTTATCCCTTATTAGGTGTGTGTTATGGAGCGCAATTTTTAGCTCAAAATTATGGTGGCGAAGTTCTTCCTTCAAAACATCGTGAGTACGGTAGGGCCAGACTTAGTTACATAGATCAGAATGATAAGCTAATGAAAGGACTTGAGTTAGATACTCAGGTTTGGATGTCGCATGGTGATACAATAACTAAGATTCCAGACAATTATCAGATTATAACCAGCACCAGTGATGTAAAGTTTGGTGGTTTTAAAATAATGGATGAGGAAACCTATGGCATTCAATTTCATCCTGAAGTTTATCATACCACACAAGGGAAAGAACTTCTTTATAATTTTTTAGTTAACATATGTGGCTGTAAACAAGACTGGACTCCTTCGGTATTTGCAGAAGATACAATTAAAGAATTAAAACAAAAATTAGGGAATGACAAAGTCGTTCTGGGATTATCAGGAGGAGTTGACTCTTCTGTAGCAGCAGTGTTACTCCACAAAGCAATTGGTAAAAATCTAACTTGTATTTTTGTTGATAATGGTTTGTTAAGAAAGAATGAATTTGAAAAGGTTCTGGAGTCATACAAAGATATGGGCCTTAATGTTATTGGTGTTGATGCTAAAGAACAATTTTTAAGTCAGTTAAAGGATATTTCCGATCCTGAAGGTAAGAGAAAAGTAATTGGTAGGGTTTTTATTGAAATATTCGATCGGGAAGCACATAAAATAAAAGATGTAAAATGGTTAGCTCAAGGTACAATTTATCCTGATGTTATTGAGTCGATATCTGTAAATGGTCCATCCGCAACAATTAAATCACATCATAATGTTGGAGGATTACCCGAAAAAATGAACTTGAAAATTGTTGAACCATTAAAACTTTTATTTAAGGATGAAGTTCGAAGAGTTGGTGCATCAATCGGAATTAAAAGTGAGTTGTTACAAAGACATCCTTTTCCTGGACCGGGTTTAGCAATAAGAATTTTAGGAGATATCACTCATGAAAAAGTTAGAATTCTGCAGGATGTTGATGATATTTATATTGAAGGTCTTAAGGAATATGGCTTATACGATAAAGTATGGCAGGCTGGTGTTATCTTATTACCAGTGCAATCTGTTGGCGTAATGGGAGATGAGCGTACATACGAGAATGCTGTAGCATTACGCGCAGTTTCATCAACAGATGGAATGACAGCCGATTGGTCGCATTTACCTTATGAGTTTTTAGCAGATATTTCTAATAAGATAATAAATAAGGTAAAAGGAATTAACAGGGTAGTTTATGATATTAGTTCAAAACCACCTGCAACTATTGAGTGGGAATAATCGATTTAAGGGGAAGTTCTGTTCCCTTTTTTTATTGGCTTACATAAAATTCGATAATGAAAACTGAAACGATCATAATCCAACATAAAGCATTTTTTGATTATTGTTTGTTAAATAAACTTTTAATAGAATTTTCTTTATTTGTAAAAGAGAATAATATTGGAAATTACTTTTATAAAAAAATTCAAATTGTAATGATTGAGATGCTGGAAAATAATTATCAATATATTCAATCCATTAGAGAGAAATATGAACTTGATCATATTATCCCTGAATTTAAAATTTTAAAGTTGGAGTCGGGATTTAAAATTTGTGCATCAAATCCTGTTTTAATAGAAGATACCGAGAATATAAAATCAAAAATTGATAAAATAAATAATTTAAGTTTAGACCAACTGAAAGAGCTGTACAAAGAAGTACTGAAAGAAGAAATGTTTTCAGAAAAAAATACTTCAGGAACTGGATTAATAAGAATTGCTAAGGTTGCAAAGAATAAAATTAGATATTCATTCCAGAAAATTGACAATAAATTACTATATTACACACTTGAAATAATGGTTAATCCTAAATAAACCCTGTCTTATAAAAATGGAAAATCTTCATATCGAATCAACAGAATTTACTCCGAAAATTGTGTTTGATGTTAAAAATCGAAAATTTGAGTTAATAGGTATTTCTCGTCCCGAAGATGTTGTTGCATTTTATGATTCATTAATCTATAAAGTTGAAAAGTACATCAAAAAAATCCTGACAGAAGAAGCAGATTATGAGAGTTTTATATTCAATTTAAAATTCGATTTAACCTATATGAACTCTGCATCATCAAAATATATTTTACAAATATTAGATCATTTTAAAAAATTGTTTGATAAGGGTGCACAAATTAATGTTGATTGGTATTACGATGATATTGACGACCAGATTTTCGAAGATGGAGAGGACCTTTCTGATGTTATTAAAATACCTTTTAATTTAATCCCTCGTTAACAAACTAACATTAAGTTTGTTATATTTATTACTCCAACTTAATTCAAAGTATTATGATAAAGCTAAAACTTTCTAAATACATAATCATTTTTTTATTCTTTTTAGTACCAGCTAAATTATTTTCTCAATACTTAACCGAGGATATCTTTAAATTTAGTAGAGCATTAGGATACATTTCTTCTTATTATGTTGATTCTGTTGATTCAAAACAACTTGTTGAAAATGCTATTATCAATATCTTAAAAGAATTAGACCCTCATTCAGTATATATACCTGCCGACGAAGTGCAGGAGATGAATGATCCGCTTGAAGGAAATTTCGAAGGAATAGGAATTCAGTTTAATGTATTAAACGATACGATCTATGTTATATCACCAATATCAGGAGGGCCATCTGAGAAAGTTGGAATAAGAGCAGGAGATAGAATTGTTGAAGTTGACCAGGAAAATGTTGCTGGTGTAGAGATTACTACGAAAGGTGTGCGCGACAGATTGTTGGGCCAAAAGGGAACAAAAGTTCATGTAGGTGTTAAAAGAAAAGGAGTAAATGAAATTTTATATTTTACTATTATCCGCGATAAAATTCCTATTTATAGCGTTGATGCAGCTTACTTAATTGATAATGAAATTGCATACATAAAAATTAATCGTTTTTCTATGACCACCCTTAATGAATTCATTGAAAAGATGGATTTATTAAAGAAACAAGGTGCAAAATCTGTTATCATGGATCTTAGGGGTAATGGAGGGGGATTTCTGGATAAGGCAATTGAACTGGCCGATTTGTTTTTAGAAAAGGATCAATTAATTGTTTATACCCAGGGATTGCAATCATCAAGAACGGATAACAAAGCCACCGGTAATGGTAAATATAAGAATGATAAAATTCTTATTCTGATTGATGAGGGTTCGGCTTCTGCAAGCGAAATCGTTGCTGGTGCAATACAAGATTGGGATAGAGGTATTGTTGTTGGGAGAAGATCATTTGGAAAAGGACTTGTGCAACGTCCAATGTTTTTACCTGATAATTCTATGATAAGATTGACAGTTGCAAGATATTATACCCCAACAGGGAGATTGATACAAAAGCCTTACGATAATGGAAAAGAAGAATATGAAAAGGAGTTATATAATCGCTATGAGCACGGAGAATTTTTAAATAAGGATAGCATTAATCTGCCTGATTCTTTAAAATATATAACCTTAAAAAACAACAGAACCGTTTATGGTGGAGGTGGAATTATGCCCGACATATTTGTTCCACTGGACACAACATCTGTTACAGGTTTTTATAGTAAAATGATAAGAACTGGTGTTCTAAATTCGTTTATTCTCGAATATATTGATAAAAACAGGAATAAGTTAAAATCAACTTATAAAGAATTTAGTGCATATAATGAAAGATTTGAGGTAAGTGATAAGATTTTAACTGATCTTTTATCATACGGAAAAGATAATGATATTGAAACTACCGACGAAGAGTTTGAAAAATCAAAAGATGATTTTAAAATGATTGTTAAGGCATTAATTGCTCGCGACTTATGGGATATGAGTGAATATTTCCAAATTGTAAATGTTCGCGATAAAGGATTTAACAGGGCCGTAGAAATTATGCATAACTGGGATCAATATCAAAAGCAGGTTCTAAATACCCAATAAAATCTGGATTTTTAGATTTAATAGAATATCTTTGCAGCTTTTAAAATCAATTAAATGCTACATCAGATTTTACTCTGGATAAGTAATAATTACATTGAATTGCTTGGTTTAGTTTTCGGCTTATTATACATTCTTTTATCAATAAAACAAAATATTTGGTGCTGGCCGGCAGGATTTATTACCTCAGTACTTTATGTTTATGTGTTTTTTACGAGTAAGTTTTATGCCGATATGGGCTTACAGGTTTATTATGTCTTTGTAAGTATATATGGATGGTATAACTGGATGTTTGGAGCAAAAACGAAACAACAAGACGACCTCAAAATATCAAAAACAAGTTACAAATTAGCAATTTATTTGTCTGTTACAACAATAATCTTATTTGTATTTATTGCTTATATCTTAATTAATTATACTGATTCGGAAATTCCATATTGGGATGCTTTCACCACTGCTGCAAGTTTTGTAGCCACCTGGATGCTCGCAAAGAAAATCCTTGAACATTGGATTATCTGGATTATTGTTGATGCGGTTTCATTAGGTTTATATATTTACAAGGAACTTTACCCAACAGTGATATTATTTGCGGTTTACACTATATTGGCTATTCTGGGATATATTGAATGGAAAAAACAAATAAAAATAGAATTAAACGTATAGTTTTAATTGGAGCAGAATCTACTGGCAAAACTGAGTTGTCAGCATATTTATCTCAACAGTTTAATACAGTTTGGGTTCCGGAATATGCACGTGAATATATTGAAAATCTTAAAAGACATTACAATTATAATGATGTTGAGCACATTGCTAATAAACAAATCGAACTTGAAAAAACGTTTTCCCAAAAAGCAAATACGGTTCTGTTTTATGATACATATTTAATCATAACTAAAATATGGTTTAAATTAGTTTTTAATAAAATGCCTGATTGGATTGATAAAAAAATCAAAGAAAGCCAAATTGACTTATTTTTGTTATGCAACAATGATATTCCCTGGATTCCTGACCCCGTAAGAGAAAATGGGGGAGAGATGAGAGACAAACTTTTTGATATGTATGAAGAAGAATTAAAAAATTACGGATTTAATTATAGAATTATTAAAGGTATAGGTGATGAGCGTTTTACTAATGCTTATAACCAGGTAAAAGAATTTCTGAATAAAAAAATATAAAGTGGATAGTAAGAATGATAGTTTTAAGTTAGTTGCAAAAACCTTCAAAGGTCTGGAAGAAGTTCTGCAAAACGAATTGGCACAACTCGGTGCGACTGATCTGAATATTGGAAACAGGATGGTCGAATTTACAGGCAATAAGGAATTAATGTACAGGGCAAATTTTCATTTAAGAACAGCCCTCAGAGTATTAAAACCGATTGCTGAATTCAAAGTAAAAAATGAAAAAGAATTGTACGATTCTATTCAAACAATTATTTGGAGCGATTATTTTGATTTAAAAAACACATTCGCTGTTGATAGTGTTGTATACTCTGATCATTTTTCGCATTCAAAATATGTAGCTTTAAAAGTAAAAGATGCCATTGTTGATCAGTTTCGTGAAAAGTTCCAAAAACGGCCCTATGTTGATACTGAAGATGCCGATGTTAACATAAGTATACATATCTCAAATGATATTTGTACTGTTTCATTGGATAGTTCTGGAGATTCATTGCATAAAAGAGGGTATAGGCTAAAAACCACAAAAGCACCATTAAATGAAGTGCTTGCTGCCGGAATGATACTATTATCAGGTTGGGATAAACAAAGTGTACTGATCGATCCTATGTGTGGATCTGGCACATTAATTATCGAGGCAGCTATGATTGCGAATAACATCCCTCCGGGTATTTATCGTAAAAAATTTGGGTTTGAAACCTGGAAAGATTTTGATAGTGATTTGTTGGAAAAAATCTATGAAGAGGATAGCCCTGAGATCAATACTAAAATTGAAATTATTGGTTCCGACATTTCAGAAATCGCGATAAGAATATCCAAAGAAAATATTTCAAATGCCGGACTCAAAAACAAGATAGAGTTAAATGTTGGCCCCATTGAGAATTATATGCCACCAGTAGTTCAATCGGGGGTTGTAATTACAAATCCTCCATACGATGAGCGAATTAAGGTAAGCGAGATAAATAATTTGTATAAAACCCTGGGAGACAGTTTTAAAAATAAATATAAAGGATATGAGGTTTGGTTACTAAGCAGTAATTTTGAGGCAATAAAACATATCGGATTACGACCAACTCAAAAAATTACTCTTTTTAATGGACCTTTAGAATGCAAATTCCTGAACTATTCTATCTATGAAGGGAGTAAAAAATCAAAATATAATTAGTAAATTCACGCGTTAGTATACGAAAAAGGAGCATTCATTTAGTTTTTTGATACGATTAAAAAAAAAATTTTGATTCAAGAATTTACTTGCTTATTTTTAGTATGAAATTTAAAAAGGAATTTATTGAATATTAATTTGTCTGGTCAAGTGGACTTTTAATTGGTTGAATTATTTAATTGAACCAATTTTTAATAATATTTGTTTTAAGTAGAAAAAAGTTTTAAATTTATACGACTTGATAAGATATAAACCACAAAGCCTTTATGAGCTTTAATATTGAAGAGCGTTATACTAAAATGAACAAAGGGGAAGTGTTACTTGCTTATAAAGGAAGTATAACTGCTGAACTCATTACAAACGTGTTAGGAGTTGTTGAATCAAAGCTCGATCACGTGATTGATCATTCGATTACTAAAAAGAAGATATATAATATTCTTGTTGAAAGTTTACAAAACCTATATCATCATGTTGACGATTTGCCAGACCGTATAAGTGACAGCATGGATATTCATTTTGGAATTTTTGTTATATCTAAAATGGACGAAATGTATGATATACGAACTGGAAACTTTATTAAAAACGATAAGATTAAAAAATTAAAAGAACGTTTAGATAAGATAAAATCATTATCTAAAGATGAATTAAAAGAATTGTATAAATTTGTACTTAATAATCAAAAATTTTCGGATAAAGGAGGAGGCGGTCTCGGATTAATTGACATTGCCCGAAGAACAGATGGAAAAGTTGATTATGAGTTCGATACATACGATGATGAATATTCTTTTTTTAGTTTAAATATAACCATCTAGAAATAAAATAAAAACTTAAATAACACAACAATATGGAATCAATTTCAATAGAAGGAACACCTAAAACTCCAACTGTAAATTTTGATGCCACAACCGGAATAATTGAAGTAAAAGGTAGATCAATACCAGAGAATTCAATTGAATTTTACCGTCCGTTAGTGGAATGGTTAGAAGAGTATTCTAAAGAACCTCAAAAATTAACTACTGTTAATATTCAGTTAGAATATTTTAACACCAGTTCTTCAAAATGTATTTTGGATGTTTTCAAAAAGTTAGAGACAATTAAAAAAGCTCGTAACGAAGTTGTTATTAACTGGTATTACGAAGAAGATGATGAAGATATGTTGGAAGCAGGTGAAGATTATGAATCTATCATCCGTATTCCTTTTAAAATGATTGAAGTAGTTGATTAGGCTATACCAAAATTAATTATAAAAGCCATAGATTCAAATTTCTATAGCTTCTTATTATATATAAATATACCCATCAGATTCTGATGGGTATTTATTTTAGTCTCCTTTGAAAGTCTTTTGTTCAAAGAAATCCAATGCCCTTTTGAGTAATCTGTACTTTAGTACAAAATAAAACATAATAGTCATGGTCCAGATTACGATAATATTAACCCAGAAAGTACTATAATAGTTCCCTAAGAATTGTTTTCGCGGTGCATAAAAATGTGCTTTTACAAATTTATTTTGAGGGTCTAAAAATACAGGATCAATCTTTTGAAAAAGCTCTCCCTTATATTCAATTATTCTGTTTATCTCATTTGAGTTTTTCATTAAATCTGCAAGATTTTCATTATAATACTTGCGTTTAATATCCATAAACTCCTCCCGATCTTCAGCTGTTTTTTGAAGACCTGAAATCATATTGTCCTTTAATCCATTGGCTTTATTGTAGAGCTTAATGTAGTATTTATTAAGAACATCCAAATAATTCTTTAATGCCTGAATCGTTTCTTTATCAATTTTATTGTAATAAAGTTTATGGTAATAATTAAATTTAACAATCCGACCTGATTCTGAATCAAGTTCCTTTTTAATCTCATTTCTTAAAAGTTCAAGATTCTGTTCCAGCTCTTCTAATCGTTCCTCATTATCGAAATTACGTTCTATAAATGCGACTTTATTATTTAAAGTTCTTATCCAATAGTTTTTCTTGAAATCAGCAATACTCATAGCTTTATCAAATTGATAGAACTGCTTTTCATATTTATTCTCAGTATACTGATATACAGCTAAAGCTTCATATGCCCATCGTGCAGTGATTATTTCTCCATAAAATGGTATATCTCTTGGGTTTGAGATATTTGGGTTTAATTTCTCAAACTTTACAATAATACCACTTAAGATTAATTGTGGAATCACCAAAAATGGAATTAAGATATAAATGGTGATTACGGTTTTGAAGCTATCTGATATAACAAGTCCTAACACATTGGAAAAACACCAGGCACTAAATAGTACTATCCAATATTCAAAATACATACCTCTAATTTCCATTATTGTATTTCCAATCACTACAAACATAAACGACTGAATAGCAGATAATGTAAATTGTACAGCTATTTTTGAAAACAAATAACTAGACCAGCTTAGGTTCAGGAATTTTTCTCTTTTAAGGATCTTTCTGTCTTTTATAATTTCTTCGGCACTTACTGTTAATCCAATAAATATTCCAACAATAACCGACATGAAAATATAAACAGGGAGATTACTGTTTTCGCTTAAGGTGTAACCTATTTCATTTCCAACGTTTATATTGTAGTATTTAATAATATATGCAAGTAAAAAAGCAAGGAAAGGAGCCTCCAGTAAGTTAATAACAAGGTACTGTGTATTGGCAAGCTTTGATAATATGTCTCTTTTTACAAACACAAAAAATTGTTTGAATTTATTTGGTGTTTTAAAAGAAATTTCCGGAACAGTTCTATCTGGTGTAGATAGTTTTTTCTTTGACTGATCTTCTGGTTCTTCTTGTTTCTGATGTTCAAAACTTTGCCTCCATTCTAATGGAGCAATCTTTCTGTCGTTGGTAAAATTGCCATATTCATCGAGTACTTTGGTTTCAATGATATTGAAGATCTGCTCAGGATTCACATTCCCGCAACAATGACACTCGCTCTCGCTCCAATTCGCATGTTGAATACTCGATTTAAAATAGATAATAGAATCGATTGGATCACCATTATAAATCAAGAAACCTCCTCGATCAAGGATTAAAAGTTTATCAAACATTTTAAATATATCAGAGGAAGGTTGATGTATAACTACAAAAACCAGCTTACCTTTTAAGGTTAATTCTTTAAGTAAGTCTAAAATGTTTTCAGAATCACGAGAAGAGAGACCTGATGTAGGCTCATCAAGAAATAATACTGCAGGCTCACGAATTAATTCTAAAGCAATGTTTAATCGCTTTCTTTGTCCTCCACTAATTTTTTTATTTAATGGACTCCCAACTTCAATATCCCTAATTTCATAAAGACCTAAATTTTCAAGTACTTCAAGTACTGTTTTTTGAAGTTCTTCTTCTGTATAATTGTCAAAGCAAAGCTTTGCGTTATAATAAAGATTCTGATATACTGTAAGTTCTTCAATTAGCAAATCATCCTGAGAAACATGACCTATTAAACCTTCAATTTCTTCCTTTTCCGTATGAATGTTTATTCCGTTAATTGTAACAGCCCCAGAAGTAGGAGGTGAACTTCCATTCAAAACATTTAGCAACGTTGATTTTCCAGCCCCACTAGCACCCATAATTCCTACCAGCTTTCCTGATTCTTCAGTAAAACTCATTGAATGCAACCCAATGGCCCCGGTTTTAAATTTATATCCAATCTCACGGGCATCAAACACTATTCTTGATTTTATCCGGTCGACATTGTATTGGCTTATAATATCGCCATAATAAATAGGCTTTATTTTTGGATTTCTTATGGAAGCTCCGTTATTTAAAACATATACTTTTTCCTGCTCTAATAATTGACCATTTAAATAAAGTTCACTTTTACCAATATATTTAATGTAATACATATTGGCTGATGCAACTTCAAGTACTCTAAGCTGACCAGAAAGCGATGAGTTTGTTAAGTGATATATATTCTCATGCTCAAAACTCTCATTGTTATCTATAATTAGAAGCTTTTTGGTATCAGGTAATTTATCTGCTCCAAAAAATACAAAATTTTCAATCTCTTGATATTCATCTTGTTCTATGAAAAAACTATCAGCAACAGTTGTGATGAAGGCCATTTCTTGTTCTGTAATTTCACCTCCGGATTTTACAAATTCAAGAAGCTGTACAAGAACAACATTTTTTTGTCGTTGGGTTAGTTCTTCATTTATTTGAGTACATATTTTAAGCACGCGCACAGAGCTTGATGAAAATCGCTTTTTACGCATACTTTTTTCACTTAGCTTTTCCTGATGTATTTCATAATAATCATTAAAAACCTTTAAATATGTTTTTACAGTTTCCTGATTCAATTGCCTTTTTAAGAAAGACTCAACAATTGACCTGCGATCTTTTGCATCGCTTGTTGGATGTGCTATAATTGCAAATAATTGCATTAAAGCTTTTAAAATCTGCTCACTCATAGACTTTTAATTGTAACTGCTGATTAGTTGGTATACACGAAAATACGATTATTTTTCTTTAAAACCAATAAGGAGCATCACTTCGTTTTTTAATGGTTTCTCATTGTTGTATTCAAATTCGATAATACAATCAATGGTAGATGTAAATGTAAAATTCCAGTAGGGTGTAAAATCATTATCTTTATTGGAAAACAGCAGATTTTTTTCGGTATCAAAAACAGAAAACGCTAAAGGGTAATCAGTTATTTCACCACAGGCAATTAACCTGTATTGGCTTCCCCCATAGAAGGTTGTATAAAATTTAGCTCTGTTGTTCTCGTCTAATTTTGCTTTATATTCTTGTCCATCGGATACAAAACCCGATGTCAGATAATCTGAACAATGATCAATGTTATTTTGTGCTAACAATGCATTTGCTGCAAAAAAACTGATTAAAAATGAAAGAGAATATTTTAATATTGATTTCATAAATATCTCATTAATAAATTATCTTATTTCTTATAGATGATATTTTATTAGCTATAGTTTTAAGGTGATACTCCGAGATGATCACATTTGATTTACTTTTTACTAATGTATGCTTTTTCTCAGTATTGACTTCTGATTGTTCGTAAGAATAACTGTAAATTATACCATCGAATTCATAAGCAAGATCAACTAAATCATCGATAAGATTTGAAAAGTCTTTGGATAAATAATAATAAGGTGATAAGATTTCAATTAGATTATCCAGAGGATGCTTTTGTTCTCCCAGGCGATTTATTAATTGCCTGTTTTTACTATCAACAGCACAATGCGAAAGGATATAAATACTTTCAATCCAGCCACCGGTAATAATTAATACTCCAATATCTTTACGATTATTTGATTTTAGATATGAATCAAATTGTCTGTAAGACCCGGTCAAATAAAAAAGTAATGAATCCTGGTTATCAATATTCTTTTCAATTTTATCAATAATGTTAATTTGAAGAGCATTATGTATTCCTAATTCCTGGCTTAATTTTTTGATTACTGTAAAATAGGAAATCACATCGGGAACCTGATCATAAATATTTAAAT
>KB225757.1_pt54 | contig 21817 bp, 18 predicted proteins | sample 524768 | NCBI WGS metagenome assembly AMQJ01 (sample SAMN00998488, study PRJNA167727) | sediment metagenome | isolation source: subsurface aquifer sediment | place: USA: Rifle, Colorado | collected Aug-2009
AACTTGCTGGCTTTTTAATCCCTGCTATTTTTGTTGACATTTTCAATGGTCCACCTGGAAATAAATCATAAAATCCTTTGATATCAACTATTCCCGATTTACCGATTTTACGAATGGTTAATCCTGAATCAGCATTTTCACGTATATACTTTAGCACTTGAAAATGTTTTTCTGTTAATTCGATGTTTTCTTCTTTTGCAATTTCTTTTGCAATTTCTTCTGTCCACTTTGAAGGATCTACTAAGTAACCTTCATCTGTAACTTCCAGGTTCAGCCCGGCGAATGTTTTTTGTGTCATAATATGATTTTTTAATTAATTTATTTATTTTTTATTTATTAATAGATTCTTTTGATAAATTTTTTAAGAAAGTGATCATAAATCCAATACCTCTTTTCATTTCAGGAGTATTCATTTCGCGGAACGCTTTCCATAATGAATATTCTTTTAAATCATTTGTATCTAGATTTTTAAATATATTTACTGCATTATTGATTGCATGTAACATATCCGGCTGAGTTATATTTCGGACTGTATCTAGAATTGTAACAATATTATCAGAAAGAGCCCTAACTTCTTCAGGTGGATAACTTGAAATAATATTATCCATTATATTTGCAAGTTCCTTAAAGAATTCGAAATACCCTTTTTGCTCAAATTCATGCAGTTTATGCGTAAAATCGATACCAACTTCATTTATAATAGGACCTGCATCCTTTAATAAATCAGTAACGCTTTCAAACATATCCATTACTTGCGAAAAATTATTTACATTTCTTACAAGTTTATAAGCAAGTACTTTAATATCATCTATATTAAGTTCTATCCCCTGCTTATCCAGTTCACTAACAACGCTCGAAAATGCGTCTTTGCTTATTATTGAAACGTCAGCAACCAAATCTTCAATCGTTTCGCTTTTTAATTTTTGCTCACCAACATACTCGAGCAAAAGGTCAAGCTTTTGATTGATTTGATTTATTTGTTCCTGAACATTATCTGATTTAACTTCCATTTTTAAACGATTTTGAATTAAGATTTTTTCTTTCCTGCCATTGACATTTCATTCTCAATAGGAAGTTCTTTCCCTTTTAATAACATATGCCAGTAAATCCAGCGGAAAATAACTTTACCATAATGATTCATTTTTGTATTTTGCAATAATCCAAATGGACCAACTCCTGGCAAAGGATAAGTTCCTGGAAGAGGCTCTGTTTCGTAATTAAAATCAATTAGTGATCCTTTTCCAAAACCGGTTTCAATATAACAGTTTGCATGTCCGTCAAATTTTGCTCTTAGTTCTCTTCCTTTAATTGCACACATCATGTTATCAAATACTACTTCTGCAGCAAAATGAACTACAGAACCAGCCTTTGATGTTGGAATATTTGAAGCATCACCAATTACAAAAACATTTTCGAACTTCTCTGATCTTAATGTATATTTATCTGTTGGAATAAAGTTCAAGTCGTCACCCATTCCGCTTCTTTCGATCATATCATCACCTTTGTTTACGGGAACAATTGTTAATACGTCAAAAGGAATTTCGAGCCCATCGTAAGATTTTATTTTTTTCTCTTTATTATCGACACTTTCTAAGTAAAAGTCAGGAATAACGTTAATATTCTTTTCTTTTAAAAGATCGCCTAACATCTTTGTTGCAATTGGCTTGGTAAACGCTCCTGGTAAAGGAGTAACGTAAGTAATATCAACTTTATCGCGAATTCCAACTTTTGTAAAGTACTCATCCGCTAAAAACACAAATTCCAATGGTGCAACAGGGCACTTAAACGGAAGCTCTGCAATACTCATTACTAATCGACCACCTTGCCATGTTTCAAAAAACTCTCTTAAGGCAACTGCTCCTTCAATTGTGTAGAAATCAAATATTTCTTTATGCCATAATTCTTCTTTTAAACCAGGTGTTTCTGATGGATCTACTTTTGTTCCTGTAGCAATAATTAAGAAATCATAGTTAAGTACTTTACCTCCATCTAGTAATACTTTGTTTTCTTCGCCAACAATTTTTTCAATATCGCTATAAATAATATTTACACCGGCAGGAATAAAATTAGCTTTAGGTTTAATAACATCTTGCTTGTTATAAATTCCAAAAGGAATAAATAAAAATCCGGGTTGATAATAATGAGTTTTATGTTTATCGACAATTGTTATGTCCCAGTCGTCTCTATCAAGAGCCTTTCTTAATTTATTAGCCATTATGGTTCCGCCTGTCCCAGCTCCCAAAATCAGAATCTTTTTCATTTTCGTATTTTTTTATATTATTTTTATAGATAATTATATTTTACTGTTACAAAAATAACAGTTCTTAATATATTTACATCTTTATATATTATGATATATATCATAAGTGATATATATCACTATTCAATTTTAAATTTTAATAATGGAATTATCTCAAATAATAAGCAATTGCAAAGATTGCGGATATCGTTCCTGGGCATTTAAAAATTTATCTCCAGAAGAATTAAAGCAACTAAATAATAAAAAGGTTGAAATATTTTTCAGAAAAGGTGAACACGTTTGTATGGAAGGAGATGAAATTTCGTCTTTTATGTATTTACGAAATGGGTTGGTAAAACTTTACAAGACAGAAACAAATACTCGAGAACATATTATTAGTATTGCAAAACCTAAAGATTTTATTGGTTTGCTAAGCATTTTTTCTAATACAAATCACATTTATTCCATAACTGCGATTGAAGATTCAGTTGTATGTTTTGTTGATCTCAATGTTATAAAAAGTTTTATTAACACAAATGGAGCTTTTGCTCTTGATTTTATTGAAAAAATTAGTTCAATATCAGATTCTGTAATAAAAACAAGGATAGATATAAATACTCGACAACTGAGGGGAAGAATTGCTTACATATTATTACTGTTTGCAAAACACGTATATGACTCTAATAAATTCAGTTTCCCGATCAGTCGCAAAGAAGTTGCTGAACTAATTGATATGAGTACAGAGAATGTAATAAGAGTACTTTCTGAGTTTAGAAAAGATAAGTTGATACATATTGAAGGTAAGAATATAGAAATAATAGATATTAAACGATTAGAAAAAATATATGAGTTAGGTTAACGACTGTTTTTTAAATCTCTTATTTTTTGTGAAAGCTTTGATGCAAAGATAAAGTCGTTCAATTCCTTATTTTCAGAATCAAAAATATCATCACGGCTTCCCTGCCACCACTTCTCTCCTTTATATATAAACATAACATTATCACCATTTTCCATAACAGAATTCATGTCGTGAGTATTAACAATGGTTGTCATGTTATATTCTTCAGTAATTTCTTTTATTAGATTATCAATAAGGATAGCTGTTTGAGGATCTAAACCAGAATTTGGTTCATCGCAAAATAAATATTTTGGATTCAGTGCTATAGCCCTGGCAATAGCCACTCGTTTTTGCATCCCTCCACTAATTTCAGCAGGATATAATTGATTTGCATTTATTATATTTACACGCTTCAAACATTCATTAGCACGCTCTCTTTTTTCATTGTAATTCATTTCAGAGAACATATCCAGTGGATACATGACATTCTCTTCAACAGTGGAAGAATCGAATAGTGCACCACCCTGAAAAAGCATCCCTATTTGCTTTCTCATTTCCTTCTTTTCCTTAAAATCAAGCTTATTGAAAACTGTACCATCAAAAATAATTTCTCCTTGGTCGACTTCATGTAATCCCACAATAGATTTTAGAAGTACTGTTTTCCCTGATCCGCTCTGTCCGATAATTAAATTTGTTTTACCCTTTTCAAATAAAACATTGATATTTTTTAGAACAGGAATACCATTAAAAGATTTATATATGTTTTTAACTTCTATCATGAAAGTAAAAGTTGTGTTAGAATTACATTAAAAAGAAGGATAAATATACTACTTCGAACTACAGCTTTTGTGCTTGATTTTCCGACATCTAAAGATCCTCCATAAGAATAATAACCATGGTAAGCCGAAATCGATGTTATTAGAAATGCGAATATGGCCATTTTAATCAATGCATAAACAATATAATAAGGTATAAAGGCATATTGAATACCATAAATATAATCTTGTGTGGTAATTACACCAACAGATACTCCTGCGATCCATCCCCCAAATATTCCTATAATCATACTCATTAGGCATAAGAAAGGAGAAAAGAAAACAGTTGCAATTATTTTTGGCAGAATTAAATAACTGGCAGAATTTACTCCCATAATTTCAAGGGCATCAATTTGTTCTGTTACTCTCATTGTCCCAATTTCAGAAGCAATATTAGAGCCAATTTTCCCTGCTAAGATCAGTGCAACAATTGTTGATGAAAACTCAAGAAGCATGGAGTCTCTTGCAGTTAAACCAATTAAATAAGCGGGAAGCATTGGATTTTCAGTATTGTAAGCTGTTTGGATTGTAATTACAGCCCCCATAAAAACAGAAATTATAGCTACAATGCCAATAGAGCTTAATCCCAATTTATCTAGCTCCTTAATAGTTTCCCTATAATAAATTCTTATCTTTTCTGGTCTTGAAAATACTCGCCCTAATAATATAAAGTATTTTCCTACATGTTGAAAAAGTCCCATAAAAATCTTGTTCAATTAGAACTACAAATATAAATAATATAAAAGCCGTTTCTAAAACATATTTATTTATTAATATTTTTTATTCTAATTCCTTTTTATTCTTTTTGCATTTCGTAATTTAGTAAATACAAATAATTCATTAAATAAAATCTAAGATGGAGAACAATTACTGTGTTATTATGGCTGGGGGTGTTGGAAGTAGGTTTTGGCCATTAAGTAGAATGAATAAACCGAAGCAGTTTTTAGATATATTAGGAACCGGAAGAACCTTACTTCAAATGACTTTTGATCGGTTTTCAAAAATTTGCCCTATCGAAAACATATTTATAGTAACGAGTACAATTTATAAGGAAACAATTGAAAAACAGTTGCCCGGCCTAAAGGGAGATCAAATACTACTTGAGCCCGCACGAAGAAATACTGCTCCTTGTATTGCTTATGCTAACTATAAGATTCTAAAGAAAAACCCTAATGCAAAAATTGTTACAGCTCCTTCTGATCATTTAATTTTGAGAGAAGATGAATTCATAAAAGTTATTAAAGAAGGGCTTGGATTTGTGTCAGAAAAAGATGCTTTACTTACTCTAGGAATTAAACCGAGTAGGCCTGAAACCGGATATGGTTATATACAAATTAATGGTACAAAAAACATTGATGGCAACAAGAATATCCATAAAGTGAAGACATTTACCGAAAAACCTGATAAAGACTTAGCAAAAGTTTTTTTTGAAAGCGGGGAGTTTTTCTGGAATTCAGGGATTTTTATTTGGTCTTTAAAATCAATTATGCAAGCTTTTAAGACTCACCTACCCGAAGTTGACGCTTTATTTAGTGAAGGGCAAAGTCTATATAATACCGAAAAAGAGACCGAGTTTATCTCTCACACTTACTATGAATGTAAGAATATCTCTATTGATTATGGAGTAATGGAAAAAGCTGATAATGTTTATGTTTATTGTAGTAATTTTGGTTGGGCAGATTTAGGAACCTGGGGTTCCTTACACGAAAACATTTCAAAAGATGATCACAAAAATTCTATTATTGGTAATAATGTCTTCCCTTATCAGTTAGAAAACTGCATTGTAAATATGCCAAAAGATAAACTGGTAGTTTTACAGGGTTTAAAGGATTTAATTGTGGTTGAATCTGATGATATTTTATTAATATGCAAAAAAGAGGATGAACAAGAGATAAAACAATATGTCAATGATGTGAAATTAAAACTTGGTGACAAATACTTATAAAAAAGAGAGACGCTTTAAAGCCTCTCTCTCCTGAATTCGACATAAAAGTTGCATCAATTTTGCAAGTAGTAACATATCAATTTGTTATATTAAAATAGTGGTGGTTTTTGGGTGACCCAGTGTTGTTTCGTACCTTTATTTGATGTTTGTTCGAAATAAGGTAAATAAAAGTGGAGCAATTAGTGTTCAAGTGATTGCTAAAATCAATGGTAAGTCAAAATTGATTAAAACCATTGGCAGTTCTCGTGATTCTAAGACAATTAAAGAACTTGTTATTGAAGGGCAACAATTTATTAGAACTTTTAGAGGTCAAGGATTATTTGATTTTGCGAATGAATCATCTCTGATTAAATCTGTTTTTCAGAGTATTTCTTCACACACAGAGGTTGGCACGGAGCTTCTACTAGGAAAGATATTTGATGATATTGGATTTAATATTATCAATGATCCAATATTCCGGCAACTTGTTTTTTCACGATTAACGTTCCCTGCTAGTAAGCTTAAGACAAGTGATTATTTTGAAAGATATCATGGTTTAGATTATCCTGTACAGCAGATATATCGTTACATGGATAAATTGCATTCAACCTAGAAGGAATTAGTTCAACACATTAGCTATGAACACACTAAGAAAATTCTAAAAGGTCAGATTAGTATTGTTTTTTACGATGTAACCACTCTGTATTTTGAGATAGACAAAGAGGATAACCTCCGTAAAACTGGGTTCTCTAAAGAAGGGAAGCATCAAAATCCGCAAATTGTATTAGGGCTGTTAGTTAGTAAGAACGGTTACCCATTAGCATACGATATTTTTGAAGGCAATAAGTTCGAAGGACATACAATGCTGCCTATTTTAGATTCATTCAAAGAAAAATACCAGTTAAACCAACTGATAATTATTGCTGATTCTGGTCTGTTATCCAACACTAATATCAAAGAACTTCAATCCAGAAACTATGAATTTATCTTAGGTGCAAGAATTAAGAATGAGAAACAAGACATGCAACGCAAAGTATTATCACTAAAACTGGCTAACGGGGATAGTGAAGTTATTGAAAGAGACAATTTAAGGCTGATTGTATCGTATTCTGATAGTAAGGCAAAGAAAGATCAATTAAATCGCGAGAAAGGCATCAGAAAACTTGAAAAACGCATAAAGAGCGGTAAACTTAATAAATCCAGCATCAATAATAAAGGTTATAATAAATCCCTAAAATTAGAGGGTAATGTTAAGATTACGATTGATTATCAAAAGTTTGAAACTGATAATGCCTGGGATGGATTAAAAGGATATCTTACTAATGCTAAATTACCTAAAGATAAAATAATAGAAAATTATGGCCATTTGTGGCTAATTGAAAAAGCATTCCGCATATCTAAATCAGATCTTAAGATCAGGCCTGTTTTTCATTGGGCCCGGAGACGAATTGAATCTCATATTTGTATTTCATTTGTTTCCTACAAGGTATACAAAGAACTAGAAAGGCAATTAAAAGAAAAAAAAACAAGCCTAAGTCCTGAAAAAGCTATCGAAATAGCCAAAACCATCTATCAAGTCAAAGCGAATACTAAAAATGGTGAAGTAAAACATATGCTTTTACTATCAGAAGAACAAAAGGAATTAGCTCGTCTGTTTAATTTTGGGTGACGCAGTGTCGAAGTCAGGAAAAAGAGGATGAACAAGAGATAAAACAATATGTCAATGATGTGAAATTAAAACTTGGTGACAAATACTTATAAAAAAGAGAGACGCTTTAAAGCGTCTCTCTTTTTTATACCTTTTATATTACTAGTATTCCCATAAGTCGTGTTCCAATTCAAATAGTTCCTGTTTAATTTTCTCCGCTTCAAGAAGTGTATTTAATCCCTGCATATATTCTACAACCTGTCTGTTGTCATAAACGTTAGTTTCTCTTACAATATAACTACTGAAACGTCTTTGAAAAAACATATCATCATAACTAATTCTTTGTGCATCGTTATGTCTGTTAAAAACCTCCTGCCCTGCTAATAATGGTCTTGCCTCTGGAAAGTAAATCCAGAATGTTTTTTTCTTTCTACTCTGACCTGTTTCCGGATCTAAATAATTTCTAATTGGGCAAATTCCGAGAACTCTCACATGCATAGTAGAATGCTGTTTATCGAAAAACCATTGTTCTTTAATTTCATATTGATAAACTTCATTGAATTTTATTTCACCTTCAATAACAGTTTGTACTAACTCCCCAGTATTTGGATCAGGAACAAATTGTGTGTCTGGCATCGCGTCGAACATTTGGTAAACTTCATCCCTTGTAGCTAATTCCTTAAATTCATAGTCTTTAAATGCGGTAAGCCCTTCATTATTAATCCCATAAATCAATAGGCTTATAAGACTTCTTCTATCATCCATATCCACTAAGGGATAATAAAACGGATGATTCATTTTCTCTCTACAATCAATAATTTGCCAAATCTTTTTTGTCCATAACATATCTGCTTCCCGAAGTTCTGGATAAGGCACTGGTCGTTTGCCAGGAATATTTTCCTTTATATATACACCGTCGTTTACATTCTGGGCATAACTTTGTTGTTTGTTAAAGAATGCACCAATCATTCCAATGAGAACAAAAACAACAAAAAATCTTTTCATAGCCATATTTATTATTTTTAAATTATTTCAAATACGATAGGAGCTAAATTCCTTACACTTCCATCAGGTCCTATAGCTTTAACATCCTCAATATTTAACCTTTGCGATCTGCGCAAATTCTTAATTAAATCCTGCTGAGCTTTTGTAAAAACATTACCCTTAGTCTCGGCATCAATTGTATAACCACCTTTATCGGTTGTTGATACGGTAAATTCAATTATTTTAAATTCTAAATCAAAATCAAAGTTTTCCATTATTGCAAATACTCCAGTCTGTGCTGCAAGTACATTCTTTTCGATTTTACCACCTTTTTTCCCTGCAACCTGCACAGTTGGGTCTGGTAAGCCTTTTACTCTAAATGGAGCAACCCCCATGTTTTTCTTAACTCCATCAATTTCTGCAATAACCGAAATTAAACTATTTCCAGGTCTTTTAGGTAAAACAATATATTCACCATCCCTTTGTTTTCTAATACTGGCGTTTGTAATAGAGGGGAAAATTTTATCTCCAGGAACACCAGCAATAGATATACTAACAGGATTCTCCACTCCAACGTAAAATACGTTCATTTTAGTAGGAGATACTACTAAATTTGGTTGAGCAACTGTAAAAATTCGTTTAAATGTCTTCGTAATATAATTTCCATCAGGCCCCATAACCTTAATTAATCCACCCCATTTTTGTTTCCCTAATGTAGTTGTTAGTCTCGAAAACTTTCCCTTCCCTTCAATAACATCTAACGAATCATAACTGCCAACCATTTTATATTCTATTGATCCATCCTCATTTCTTGTTGAATCGTAATTACCAACATAAACAATTGGAGGAGCAGTTGTATCAAGGGCAGCTAGAAAAACATCTGCTTTGTACTCATTTCCTTGTAATATATAACTTGAATTAGGAATTACAGTTGCTTCAATTTTATTAACTGCAAAAGATCCTGCATCTATTTGACTATATAAATATTGCACTGTTTCAGCTTCTGCATTTCTAACATCTAATTGCATTTTTGTAAGTAATGGAAATACTGCCGCTAAAGGCATTCCTTCGAAGTGATGTATTTCCCATTCTTTCCTTTGTCCATCTTTTGAAGGAGGAGGATCTTCTGTTTCGAGATTCAATTCAATAGAATGAATAATTCTCTCATCATTTTCATCAATTAAGGAAACAAGGTATTCTCTATATTCTATAATCTTCTTCTTTAAGTCAAATGCTTTTCCGTTTAAACTCGAACCTATTAGAACCTGTCCGGGAACATCTGATTTGTCCTTCCCAAGAATATGCTCATTATTAATTTCTCGTTCCTCGTTAATAACACCATCTTCCGGATCGCCCTGCCCATTTACTGTTAAAATCTCAATCTTTAAATCCTGAATATATTTAAACAATTCCTCTGACCTTCTTCTAACTTCATCGGCTTTGTCTTTCCAAGGTTTAACCTTTACTTCATTTTGTGCATATTGTTCATTAAAGTCACTATATAAAACCTGGTTTTTTTCAGTAAAATTTTTTGAGGTTTTTTTCAAACCTTCATCAACTGCATCGAAAGCATCTAGAACTTCTGCAGACACATTTAATGCTAACATTGCAGTTAACACCAAATACATCATACCGATCATTTTCTGCCTGGGGGTTTCTTTTCCGTGACCCATAACTAGTTCTTTTCAGTAAAAATTACTTGTGAGTTACATTCATTGCAGACAGCATGTTTCCATAAACGTTATTTAATGCTGCCAGATTATTATTTAATTTCGCAATTTCTTCTCTATAAACGTTTGTTTCTTCAACTGATCCTTTAAGATTACTCATTATACCATCAAGTTCATCAAACAGATTCTTTGATGTTTTTAAATGATCATTTGTATTCTGCATTTGCAATTCGTAAACAGAATTTAAAGCCGACATATTTTTATTTAAAGATTCAAGTTTTTCATTATATGTTTGATTTCCATTTGAAATCATTTCAATATTTGCTTGTATCCTTTCTTCTATACCTTTATAATTAGTTAGAAATCCATCACTAGCTTGTGCAAATTGCTCCGCAACATTTTTACTTGATTCATCAAGCATTTCAGAAGATTTCTTGTAAGTATCCACAAGTGTTTCTACTGAATTACTTAGTTGGCCAGCTGACTTCCCATATGACTCAGTCATTGAGGAAACAGATTCAGATGCTGCCTGTATATTGTCAATGAACTGATTCGTTGCCATTGAAGCATCCGAAACATTCATTAAATTTTGTGTGGTTTGATTTAAATTTTTTAAGCCTTTTCCTAACTTCTCAAATAATTCAGGCTTAATGTCTGCATTTTCAAGCATTTCGTCAAGTTTACTAAATCCCCCACCAGAAGATTTTTCCTGACGTGCCATAGGTGTAAATTCTTCGTCTTCGCTAATTCCAGCCAATTCCGGGTACACCAGCGTCCAATCAACCTCTTCGTGCATGGGTTCAAAAGCTGAGAAAAAGAAAATAATAACTTCAGTACCCATACCAATAATCAACATTAATGTTGCCATTGGCCAGTGATTAATTTTAAACAATGCTCCTAATATAACCACCGCAGCACCCCAGCCATATAGTTTGGCCATAAATTTTTTCCAGCCTGAGCCTTGAACTAATTCTGAAATATTAATCATAACACAAAACTTTAAAGTTTCTATTAAATATCTTTATTAATTAACCCCTAGATATGATCGAACACATCTAAAGCCTATATAAGATTTTGCAGAATCCTGAAATTCGTATGCTCTTGTTCCGTTTTGCAAAAAATAACCGATATCTTTCCATGAACCTCCTCTTACAACTTTTCTTTTCATTGATGGTGGATCATCTGGTAATGCTTCATATTTATAATCCGGATTCATATCGTGCATAAAACTATATGCCGACTCATCAAAAGAATTTGCTGTCCATTCTGCAATATTACCAGCCATATCAAAAAGACCATATTCGTTTGGAGAATAACTTCCAACAGCAACAGGGATCATTCCTCCATCATCAACATAATTACCTCTTAATGGTTTAAAGTTTGCTAAGAAACAACCTTCTTTATTTCTAGTATACATACCACCCCAAGGATACATAGATAAGTCCAAATTTCCTCTGGCTGCATACTCCCATTCAGATTCACTAGGTAATCGGAAGTCTTGAACAAAACCGTCTCCATTTCTCATTAACTCATTATTTTGATATTGAGTTCTCCAGATTGTAAACGCTCTGGCCTGCTTCCAGGTCACGCCAACTACAGGATAATTATCATAAGAAGGATGCCAGAAATACATATTAGTATATGGCTCATTAAATGAATATGTAAAATCACTTATCCAACAAAGTGTGTCAGGATAAACATTTATTACGTCTCTAAGCACAAATGCAGATCGATCTTCAACATCCATTTTCTCACCCTGTGCATTTACAGCTGAACCTGTGTACTCTTTGGTATCAAAGTTATATCTATTGTTTTTTTGTGCAGCTTGTTTCATATCAACACGGTAGTACTCATACATTAATTTTCGAGTATCTATTTCTTTACGACGATAGAACCTTTCATGTTCTGCAAGATACATTTCATTAAGTATTTCAGATTGTTCTTCATCCATTAAATCTATTTCAACTTCCCAATTAATAATTGGTGGTTCTATTGGATTACCGAATTGATCTTCAGCAATAAGAAAGTCTTCAATCTGTTCTCCTAATATTCTTCTCATAATTGAATCACGCACCCAATAAACAAACTGACGATACTCATTATTAGTTATCTCTGTTTCGTCCATCCAAAAAGCATCAATAGAAACTGTTCTTTGATAAGCAGTCATCGCCCAGGCTACATCTTGATCGCTTGGTCCCATGTTGAAACTCCCCATAGGGACAAATACCATACCGTATGGGGTTGATTCAAACCAACCTTTTCTACCTTGAACTCCAGTTAGTTCACCGGCATTATATTTACTACAACTAAACGAGATTGCCAATAGTATACTAACAACAAGTAATTTTTTCATAATATATCAAATATTTATTTTGCAAAATAACAATAATTCTTCAATTTCGTATTATAAATTTCTATAAAAATCTTATACTCTTATACTTTTCTGGTGTTTTATCCTTTTTAACATCAAGACAAAAACCCATCATAATTTCATGTGTTCCATTGTTATACTCCATTAAATCAGAAACGACAAAGTCGTATGAATAACTAATTTTAACCCATTTAAATAATTCTAATCCTAAAATGCCAGAAATTGCATTATCCGTTCTTAAAGAAACGCCTCCCCATATCTTTTTATTGTATGTAATTAATGCGTTTATTGCTAACTGAGAATTTGTTCCATCTGATTGAACCATAATTCCTGGCTTAAATTCTAATAAAGGATTAGCAAATGGCAAGTTATATCCAGCTGTGATATAATAATGTCTTTTTAAAGATGGAGTGCCCTTTTCATATTTAAACTCCGCTTCGTTTAAATGAGTAGATGATATCCCTAAATATAAATCTTGAGTTTTATAATATAACCCAAAGCCAAAATCAAGAAATGACATCGCTTCGCTTTTCTCATTAGGTATTGCAGGATCATCTGCAGCATCTGTTCCATCAGGAGTTTCCCATGTAGCATCAATGGCTGAGTTTGCCACCCCCCATTTTAAGCCAATACCCAATTTACCATTGCCAATGGGTTGTTTGTATGCTATTGATAAATTTATTTTGAAATCTTTATCGAAACCTAATTCGTCATTCTCTAATGACAGGCCCAATCCAAACCTGTTTTTTATTGCCGCATCAACATTAAAAACAGTAACCGAAGGAGCTCCATCCCCAAATTGTTGCCATTGAATTCTTTGTAAAGCATATGCGCAAATTTTATCTTCACTCCCAGCATATCCCGGATTAGTAAGTAACTGCGTAAACATAGTTTGTGTAAACTGAGGATCTTGTTGCGCTTTCAATAGCAAAGAAACCATTAAAAAAATGGCAAGAAACAGAGATAGTTTTTTCATATTAAATTCCGTATTCCTCAATTATAATAAAGATTACCAAAAGTAAAATAAGCAAAAATAATATTTCTAAACAAATTTTATAAACAATTAAATGTTTATATGTTCTTAAAGACACTTATTTATACTGCTGAAAAATAATAAAGTTACTAATGATTATTTTTTTTTCAAAGATTTTTTATAAAAGCATTTTGTCTAATTTATTTTTTGGAATGTTTTTAACCATCTTTCAGGAATATCTCCATTCCCTGCCTCAACATAATCCTCATATGTACATGAAATCAATATATACTTTGAAGAATCGGATTTAATTGCAGGAACTTCTACCCACCATCGGTTAGTCTTTTCGCTTTTATAAAATATTAATTCTTGTTTAATATTATCAAGATTTACAATAAACTTTTTATAGTCTCTCTCACTTTCGTAAGGATACTCCACTGTTCTATTTATAAATCCATCAATAAAATACCAAATAATCTGAGCAATTAGGTTTGCTGTTTGGGAATTTATATCTGTTGCTGAGTTATAATCGTAAATACCAAATGAAGTTAGTTTTGTGCTTAAACCTGCATATCTTGCTAGTTGGCATATTTCTTCGCCATAATAACCGTTTGGCGAAGGATCCTGTTGCCCAAAAGCATCCGATTGCCTTACAGAAGAAATGTTTAATCCTATTATATCAGCATCTCTAAAAATAGGCTCAACTTCTTTTATCTTAGAGCGAATATATCCTAATCGGTAAGAGAAATGAAACTGATCAGAAATAAATTTTAATAATCTGGAATTTACAAAATGTGATTGGTATCCTATGTTTGAGAAGAAAAGTAATGAATCATTATTTTCCACCATTATTTTCCATAATGCAGATTTAAATTCTTTCTCACGATTTTCATAAACCCTAATTTTACTATCAATCGAAACCAAATTAATTTTCTTTTCGAGTTTTTGGTAAGCTAAATAATTTGGGTAGATAATATCTTCTGATGAACCTATAATAATGGGTATAATATTTAATGTTAACAATTCTATTAAAACATCTCGTAAGCCAATAGAATGATCATTAACAGAATTCCCTCGCTTTAAGTTTCCTAAATCGTAAATCTTAATTTGCTTATTAAAAGATGTTAAAGAATAAAGATGTTCTCTAATTTTTAATAATCCTTTTACTGAATTTTCTTTTTGCTTTATATGATCATTAACAATTCCAATAATTGCAATATTAAAGTTTTCAATATTTCTAATCTTATTTTCACTTGTGTGAAAAGAAAAAGACGAATAAAGAATTTCTTTTAAATTGTAATTGTCGTCAAATTCGAAATTAAAATCAATTGGATCAAAATAATCATTCAAATTCATTGAATAAAACTTTTAGTTATTTAATAGGTGATATTACTTTTTTGACGATCCTTTTTTTGGTTTTGGTTTTTTCGTTTTTTCAGTCTTGCTATTTCCTTGAATAATCTCAATACATTGTTTAAGGGTTAAACTTTCAGGTTTAACTCCTTTTGGAATTCTATAGTTTTTCTTTTTATATGAAATATACTGCCCCCATCGACCGTTCAAAATTTGCATTTCAGGATCTTCGTCGAATATTTTAACTGTTTTTGAAAGGTCTTTTTCTCTTTTTTCTTCAATTAATTCAATGGCACGATTTAATTCAATCTTGTAAGGATCATCCTCTTTTTTTAAAGAAATAAAATTTGAGTCATGTCTAATATATGGTCCAAAACGACCAATTGAAACCACAACTTTTTTTCCTTCAAATTCGCCTATATCTCTTGGCAATTTAAATAATTCCAAGGCTTCTTCAAGCGTTATTAATTCTAAGTGTTGACCTCGCTGCAGTGATGCAAACTTAGGCTTATCTTCATCATCTTTAGAGCCAATTTGAACCATTGGACCGTAAGGGCCAATTTTTGCAGTAATAGGTTTCCCAGAAACAGGGTCATCGCCAAGAATTCTTTCACCCACGCTACGAGTCGATGTTTCAAGAGTTGTTTCTACAGTTTTATGGAATGGTTTATAAAATTTATCAATCATTTTTGACCAGCTTAACTTCCCATTGGCAATTTCGTCAAACTCTTCTTCAACGGATGCTGTAAAATTATAATTAACAATCCCACTAAAGTATTCAGCTAGAAAATCATTAACGACCATTCCTATATCGTTAGGGAAAAGTTTATTTTTTTCTGCTCCTGTAATTTCGATTTTTCTGGTTTCTTTAATTTGGTTATTAATCAGTGTATAAGAAATATAATTTCGATCCTTACCAGGTCTGTCTTCTTTTATAACATAACCTCGATTTTGAATTGTTGAGATTGTAGGTGCATAAGTTGAAGGTCTTCCAATACCTAATTCTTCAAGTTTTTTAACTAAACTCGCCTCGGTATAGCGAGGGGGATAATGAGTAAATCGCTCAACAGCCTGAATTGAATTGTAATTTAAGCTTTCTCCTTTGCTAACAGCAGGTAATAAGCCTTTTACTTCATCTTCTGTTTCATCGTCGGTTGATTCGATATAAACTTTTAAAAACCCATCAAATTTAAGAACTTCTCCAGTTGCAATAAACTGATGTTCATCATTTGAAACATCAATTGTAATTGTAGTTTTCTCTAACTGTGCATCACTCATTTGAGATGCTACTGTCCTTTTCCAAATCAAATCATACAATCTTTTTTCTCTATCCGTACCAGATACGTCTTGTTTTTCAATAAAAGTTGGTCTGATTGCTTCGTGAGCCTCTTGCGCTCCTTTTGATTTTGTTTTAAAATTTCGAGTATTAAGGTATTTTTCACCAAATTCATTTAAAATTACACTTTTAGCTGCATTGATTGCTGTTGTTGATAAATTAACCGAATCGGTTCTCATGTAGGTTATTTTTCCTGCTTCGTAAAGTTTCTGTGCAATTGACATAGTTTGTCCAACAGAATATCCGAGTTTTCTACTCGCTTCTTGCTGTAAGGTTGATGTTGTAAAAGGTGCAGCGGGAGATTTTTTACCTGGTTTTTTTATAACTTCTGATATATTATATGTTGCAGATTTACACTTTTCCAGTAATTCAAATGTTTTTTTTGGTGATTTTATTTTTTCTGACAATTCCGCTTTTAATTCCTCGTTTTTGTTTGATTTAAATAATCCTGTGATTTTGAAAAACGATTCTGATTTAAAATTCAATATCTCTCTTTCTCTATCAACTAGCAATTTTACCGCAACAGACTGAACTCTACCTGCGGATAATGAAGGCTTAACTTTCTTCCATAAAACAGGCGATAATTCAAATCCAACCAACCTGTCCAATATACGTCTGGCCTGTTGAGCATTTACAAGGTTTTCATCAATTAATCTTGGGTTTTTTATTGCATTTTGTATTGCTTCTTTTGTAATCTCATGAAAAACAATTCGTTTTGTTTTTGTAATATCCAGTTCAAGAACTTTCAGCAAGTGCCAGGCTATAGCTTCACCTTCTCGATCCTCATCCGATGCTAACCATACTACTTTAGACTCTTTTGCAATTTTTTTCAGTTCTTTAACAATTGCTTTTTTATCATCAGGAACTATATATTGAGGTTCGTAATTATTTTCAATTTCTATTCCTAAATTCTTTTTTGCCAAATCACGGATATGTCCAAAACTAGATCTAACTTGAAAATCTTTTCCCAAAAACTTCTCAATTGTCTTTGCCTTTGCAGGCGACTCAACGATAACTAAATTTTCAATCATAAATATTTTGTTTTAAAGAATTTATAAAAACGACACAAAATTAAATATAAATAGTATTTTAAGTTCAACATTTTGAATTAAATATTATTTATTAATTTTACAAGCACTCGAAAACTGGCAATATGAACAAAATTAAGTTTACAACAAAATTTTATATTAGATTGTTTTGGGCATTGATTTCAATACCCATAGTAACTATCATACTTCTTTTTACATTAATTTCTCTTGAAAAGCTAGGTCAGATGCCCACTTTTGAAGATTTAGAAAATCCAGAAAACAATCTGGCCACAGAAATTTATTCAGATGATGGTGTATTAATAGGTAATATATATTGGGATAACAGATCATATGCAAAGTACAATGAATTACCCCAGAGTACAATTGATGCTTTAATTGCAACGGAAGATGTGCGGTTTCATCAACATTCAGGTATTGATGCAAGGGGTTTGGCAAGAGTTTTAGTATACTCTATATTAATGAATGACCGTTCATCAGGTGGAGGGAGTACAATTACCCAACAATTAGCTAAAAATCTTTTTCCTCGCGACACAACGAGCTATCAATCTTCCATTGGGAGGAAAGCACATTTGGGAATTGCAAAATTTAAAGAATGGGTCACCGCAATTAAACTTGAGCGCAACTATACCAAAGACGAAATACTTGTAATGTATTTAAATACAGTTCCTTTTGGAGGAATTACTTATGGAATTAAATCCGCTGCCAAAACTTATTTTAACAAACCAACAGACTCATTAAGAATTGAAGAATCAGCTTTGCTCATAGGAATCTTAAAGGCTCCTACTTATTATAGCCCTGTTCGCAATCCTGAAAGATCTCAGTTAAGACGAAATGTTGTTCTTAGTCAAATGAACAAATACAATTACATAAGCAATGAAGAATTTGACTCATTAAGTATTCTCCCTATCGAGTTAAATTATAAAGTACAGGATCATAATGAAGGAGTAGCCACTTATTTTAGGGAATATTTAAGATTAACCTTAAATAAAACCAAGCCACACCAGGCTAATTATTTTTCATTTAACGATTATAAAAACGATTCTATTGAATGGTATACAAATCCATTGTATGGTTGGTGTAAAAAGAATAAAAAACCAGATGGATCTGACTATGATTTATATCGGGATGGATTAAAAATATATACAACTCTTAATTCAAAAATGCAGAAATATGCTGAGGAAGCTTTAAGAGAACATCTTAGTGAGGAACTGCAATATGCATTTAACAGTGAACAAGAAAACAATCCAAATGCACCATATTATGAAGAATTAAGTGAAGAAGAGCTAAAAGATATTATAGATCTTGCTATGAGGCGAACAGAAAGGTATAGGAGTCTTCGTCGCTCTGGTGCAACTATGGATTCTATACGGGCTGTTTTTAATACCCCATATCAAATGACGGTATTTTCATGGAGAGGGGAAATTGACACAATTATGTCGCCGCTTGATTCATTATTATATTATAAAAACTTTTTACGATCCGGGTTTGTATCTATGGATCCGCACAATGGTTATATTAAAGCTTATGTGGGTGGCCCTAATTTCAAACACTTCAAATACGATCATGTAACACAGGGGAAAAGGCAGGTTGGTTCGACAATCAAACCATTTCTTTATACACTGGCGATGCAGGAAGGTTATTCTCCTTGTCATAAAGTTCCTAATGTTCCAAGTACATTTATATTAAATGATACTACATGGACTCCAAAAAATTCGGGACCATCAAGTAAAGATGGACAAATGGTTACGCTAAGGTGGGGTCTGGCAAATTCTGTAAATTATATTTCGGCCTGGCTTATTAAACAGTTCAACCCGATATCAGTTATTGATGTGATGCGAAAGATGGGAATAACAAGCAATATTGCCGCAGTACCTTCAATCTTTTTAGGAACATCAGATATTTCTCTCTCTGAAATGACAAGTGCTTATTCAACCTTTTCAAACAAGGGTGTACATGCTGAACCCTTATTTGTTACAAGAATAGAAGATAAAAACGGAAATATCTTAGCCAAATTTACCTCAACAAAAACCGAAGCTATAAGTGAGCAAACGGCTTATTTAATGACAACATTATTAAGAAGTGTGGTTAAAGAAGGCTCAGGAGGACGTGTTCGATGGAGATATGAACTCTATAACGAGATAGGAGGAAAAACAGGAACAACTCAAAATAATTCGGATGGTTGGTTCATGGGTGTTACACCAAACTTAGTATCTGGTGTTTGGGTTGGTGGAGAAGATAGGAGTATCCATTTTAAAGGCACTTCACTGGGTGGTGGCCACAATATGGCATTGCCAATTTTTGCATTATATATGAAAAAGATTTACAATGACAGCACTTTGACTGTAACTACAGAAGATAAATTTGAAAAACCTTTAAATTTTTCGGTAGAAACAGACTGTGAAATATATAATGAAACTAAAACAGATCAAGAAAATTTCGATAATGAATTTTTTTAAGAGATTTTAATTTCCGGAATTGAGTTAATAAGATTTTTAGTATATTCGGAAGCAGGTGTTTTATAGAGAACATCTGCTTTATTTATTTCAACCAATTCGCCATCTTTCATAACCATAATCCTATCGGCCATATATTTAACAACAGATAAATCATGAGAAATAAAAATGTATGTCAAATCATATTCATCCTTTAAATCATTTAACAAATTCAATATTTCGGATTGAACCGAAACATCTAATGCAGAAACGGATTCATCGCAAAGGATAAATTCGGGATTTAAAATTAATGCTCTGGCAATTACGATTCTTTGTCTTTGTCCTCCTGAAAATTCGTGTGGATATTTTTGATAACTATTCGGATCTAATTTTACTTTTTCCAATATTTCAAAAACCTTATTTTTTCGTTCTGCTTTATTAAATAAATTGTGAACTTTAAGCGGTTCTGATAAGGCTTCTCCTATTGTTAATTTAGGATTTAAAGAAGAATATGGATCCTGAAAAATAATTTGAACACTTTTTCTAAACTGTTTAAGTTCCTTAGCAGTTAATTTGTTTATTAATTTCCCTTTGTACTCTACCGTGCCCGAATTTTTTTCAATTAACTGAGCAATAATTCTTCCCAGTGTAGTTTTTCCACAACCCGATTCTCCAACTAGTCCTAGAGCTTCACCTTTAAATACACAAAAACTCAAATTTTTAACCGCTATTTGTTCTTGTTTTGGTTTTCCTATAAAATTTCTTTTTGAAACAAATACTTTATTTAAATTAGATACTTTTAAAAGCTCTACTTGAAAATCGTTTTTTCTATTTTGAATTTTTACTTCCCTGTTTTCATTATTAGCATTGCTCCTCGGTTCTATAAAGTCAGAAAGAACTGGCAATCGGTCAGTTGAAAGGTTTAATTCGGGTCTGCACTTTAAAAGTCCTTTGGTATAAGGATGGCCTGGATTAACCAATATCTGTGTGGATTCACCCATTTCAACCACTTCGCCATCATACATAACAAGAACATGATCTGCAATTTGAGATACAACTCCTAAATCGTGAGAAATAAAAATTATACTCATCTGATACTTTTTCTGAATTTGCTTTAACAACTCAAGAATAGTTTTCTGAACTGTCACATCTAATGCTGTTGTAGGTTCGTCGGCAATTAAAACAGAAGGATTTAATGCTATTGCCATAGCAATCATTACACGTTGCTTTTGTCCCCCTGATATTTCATGAGGATAACTATGATAAATTCTTTCCGGATTTGGAAGTTTAACCTCATTAAATAATTCTATAACCCTATTCTTTGCTTCTTTATTAGATATTTTCAAATGATACTTTAATGTTTCATGCACCTGCAGTCCACATTTCATTGAAGGATTTAGAGATGTCATTGGTTCCTGAAAAATCATTGAAATGTTTTTTCCCCGAATATTTAACATTTCTCTTTCGTTTAATTTTAGAATGTCAATCTTCTCATTTTCTAAAAAATAAAAAATCTCTCCATTATCAATGCTGGAATTTTTGGGGAGTAATTTTAAAATTGATAAGGCTGTAAGGGATTTCCCAGATCCTGATTCTCCAACAATACCTAATGTTTGTGATTTGTATAAAGAAAAAGATATGTTTTTTAAAACTTGTTGCTTGTCAAGCTTATTTTTAAAGGATAAGGATAAATTATTTACTTCAAGTAGTTTCACAAATTAATTTTTCTTAAAAAGAGATCTGAATAATTCTTCCACTTTGGAAACTTTGACAATTTCAATTTTAAATTTTGATGTGTCTAAACCTTTGGAATTATATTTAGATATATAGATTTTTTTGAATCCTAACTTGTCGGCTTCACTAATTCTTTGCTCAACCCTGGTTACCGGTCTAATTTCTCCTGTGAGTCCAACCTCTCCAGCAAAACAAATGTTTTTTTCAATTGGTAAATCAAGGTTTGAAGATAAAACAGATGCTATAACAGACAAATCTGTAGCTGGATCGTCGACTTTAATTCCTCCTGCAATATTTAAAAAAACATCTTTTTGTGCTAACCTGAATCCGGCACGTTTTTCAAGCACTGCCAAAAGCATTCCTAATCTTCTGTTGTCAAAACCTGTTGATGATCTTTGAGGTGTGCCATAAGCCGCAGAACTAACTAAAGCCTGAATTTCAATTAGTAAAG
>KB227273.1_pt25 | contig 21664 bp, 18 predicted proteins | sample 524768 | NCBI WGS metagenome assembly AMQJ01 (sample SAMN00998488, study PRJNA167727) | sediment metagenome | isolation source: subsurface aquifer sediment | place: USA: Rifle, Colorado | collected Aug-2009
GAATATCGATGAAATCCATTATTATTACAGATCCGGAAAAGTGCCGGCAGGCCTGGGAAAAATACTGGCCGGTCCAGGACATATTTGATCTTTGGGCTGTCAGACAATGTTTTAACGCCGCATTCAACAGACCTTTAAGCTTCCATCTTATCGAAGACAAGGGCCAGATTGTGGGGTTTCTTCCCTTAAGCCGGGTCGAAGAGACCGGCGAATATGTATTTTTTCCCGGAGAGACCTGGAAAGGCAAAACCTGGCTGGAGCAGAACCGGGTGCTTGCACACTCCCCGGAAGTATTTCAAGCATTGTGCGAATCAGTTCCCGGACCATTGAATTTGAGATATCTGCGTTTCAATCCGCTGTTTGATAAAATAGACCAGGCCGGACCCGACGAAACCGGCTATCTTTTCTACCCCCGGATGCATGATTTCTCCATGGAGAATTTCTGGCTGGCTTTTCCCGGAAAAACGAGAAAAAAGCTCAAGGCCGATGTAAAAAAAATTGAGGAGCGGCAGCTTTCATGGCGCTACAATCACATGCCGGACATCACTGAATTATTTCGTTTGAACATGGCTGCCTTTACATCCGACTCCTACTTCAGCGATGCGCGGTTTTACCGCTCTTTTGAACGGTTTGCAGTCTATCTTCGGGATATGGGCATGCTCAGGATCACCACCGCCATTGTGGAGGGAAAAATTGCAGCCGTGGACATGGGGGCCTTTTTCAACAACACCTACACGGTTGTGGCCGGGGGCACCCACCCGGATTTTGTCGGCATTGCCAAAGTGATCAACCTGCACCACCTGGAATGGGCTTGCCACAACCGGATGGAAGCCGTGGATTTTCTGTGCGGCAGTTTTACCTGGAAAGAACGGTTTCGCTTAAGCCCCAGACCCTCATATGAAATTCATACCCAGCCGGAAACGGCTGTTTTCCATGGGGGCCATTATGGCCGAAAAGCAGTCTGAGCTTAAAAAAAATCAGGTGTTGGTGGTGGGCACCACATCTGATTACATTGAATGGATCAGAAAAATTCGTCCCGGACAGGCACTTTTTTTGACAGAGCCCAAGGTGCGTCAGAGTGCCACCGAGCCATGTCCGGATAATGGAGAAGAGATTTTATGCCCCATCTGCGATATTGACGCCGCAGTTAAGGCATTAAACCACCACCAAAAAACCTTCGGGGTGACCCTTTCCGGGATTACCTGTTTTGACTGCGAATCCATGGAAACGGCATCCATTCTGGCAGAAAAGATGGGGTTGCCCTACCCTGATATTGAGGCGGTCAGAAACAGCAGGGATAAATTTATCTCAAAACAGTTGTGGCGCAAACATCAGATTCCTTGCCCCCAAACCTGCCCGGTAAATACCGACATTGAAGTATTAAATTTCCTGAACCAGGTACCGGCGGGCATTGTACTCAAACCTTTCTGCGGTTCCGGTAGCGAACTTGTATTTAAATGTGTCACCCGAAAAGAGTGTGAGAATGCCTTCAATGCAGTGGCGGACGGGCTTGCTGCACGGACCGGGAATCCATTGTTTAAACCCACGGATGCGGGCATATTTCAGATGCTGGCCGAGGAGTGGGTGGCCGGCCCTGAATTTTCCTGTGATTTTCTCATGGAAAAAAACCGGGCCGTTATCCTGCGTAAAACCCGGAAAATAAAGGTGGACAGCCGCCCCTTCGGCACCATTTCGGGGTATGCAATCTGGCCGGAAAACGGTGATGACCAAATGCCTGCCAATGACATGATTGCAGACCTGTTTTACAGGGCAGCCAGGGCATTGGGGATTGAGACCGGCGTCTGCATGGTGGATTTTATCCTTCGACATAAAACGCCTGTGCTTATAGAAATGACCCCGCGGCCCGGCGGAGACTGCGTGCCCTTTCTGATCAAGGAAGCGGGCAACATCGACATACTTGGGCTGACCCTGGATGCGGCAGAAGGCTTTGCCTGGAAAAATGAAAAAAAAGGGCCGTACACGCCCCTGGTGGCGTTCCGTATCCATGCCCGCAGAAATGGGGTAATAAAACGCATCAACACGGCGGCCGTGGAAAACGACAAACGGGTAAAAAAAATACACTTGATTCACACCCCGGGGCACAGGGTAACCATGCCGCCCCAAGACTACGATTCATGGCTTTTAGGGCACATGATCATAGAACCGAACAGGCGCAGATTTTTCGAGACAGAGTGCCTTTTGCTCGCCAAACGTATTGATATTGAAATGGATTAGAGATGCCGACAGCCAAGACACAAATACCGCCCCCCCCCCTTTTTCTGTCCAGGGAAAAAGTAGTTGAGTTTATAAATCCGTACCTAAAAAATAAGGGGGTATATCTGGATATAGCCAAGGCGTTCGGATCCCCCCTGTATGTTCTGGAAACCGATGTCCTGGCACGAAAAGCGGAGCAGTTCAGGGCAGCATTCAGCCACCGTCTGCCCGAAACCGCATTTTTTTACGCCATGAAAAGCAACAACCTGCCCCATCTTTCAGGACATCTGCTCAAGCATGGATTCGGGCTGGATGTATCCAGCGGCGTGGAACTGTCCGTGGCCCTGGAACTGGGTGCGTCCTCAATTATTTTCAGCGGTCCGGGCAAAACCATCCAGGAGCTGGCACTTGCGGCCCAACACCCGGACCGGGTGCTGATTCTGCTGGACAGCATCGGAGAGGCGAAGCGGCTGACATCCGTGCTTGAAGAAAAGCAGACCCGCATGCCCGTTGGGTTGCGCCTGAACAACAACCCCGAAGGGCTGTGGCGCAAATTCGGGGTGTTGCCCGAACACCTGTTATCTGCCTTCAAAGAGATCGAGACGCTTGGCCGGTTGGATTTCCAGGGACTGCAATTCCATTCCTCCTGGAATCTTAACCCGGACAGGCAGACCGCATTTATCAAAAAATTGGGAGAGATCCTTTCCAGCATGCCAAAACAGTTTCTGGATGCGGTAAAATTCATTGATATTGGCGGCGGCTACTGGCCTGCCCAGGGGGAGTGGCTGTTATCGAATATGCCCCAGAACTATATTATTGACCCGGGTGTCTCCATTGACCTGTTTGCAAAAGAGTTGTCAAGTGCCATTAAAGCGCATATCCTGCCTTTAACCCAATGCCGGATCTGTTTTGAGCCGGGCCGCTGGATATGCAATGATGCCATGCACATTCTTATCCAGGTGGTGGACTGCAAGGAGAAGGACCTGGTCATCACCGATGCCGGGGGCAACACTGTGGGCTGGGAACGGTATGAAACCGATTACTGCCCTGTGCTCAATTTAACCAGGCCCAGCCTGTCCGAAAAAAAATGCCATATTCTGGGCTCCCTTTGCACCCCCCACGATGTCTGGGGTTATGGCTATTTCGGTTCAGGAATCAAAGAGAATGACATCCTCATGATTCCGGCCCAGGGGGCTTACACCTATAGTCTTCGCCAGCAATTCATCAAACCCATTCCCCGGGTAGCGGTCAAGGAAAGCAGCAATCGCTATTTTCTTCTTCCCGAATAAAGATAAACATGAAAAACATAAGCCAAGTAATCTTTTTTGAAAAAAGCATTGCGCAAAAACATCCGGATCTGATAACTTATACTTTATGATCAAGTTATAGTTAAGTATTTTGGGCCTTTTGAATTTGGTCGTTCAAAATATCAAAAAGCACTAAAATGCTCCCATTAGATTTCAAATGTCACATTTTTTTTAAAAAAGCTTACGACTTTCGAGTAATTCTAAATAAGGAGAAAAGATCATGACTGCCAAAATCCTGATTCCCTTTGACGAAACTGAATGCGCTCAAAATACCGTTACCTATGTTGCAAAAAACCTGAACAAGGAGGATGAGGTCACACTGTTTCATGTAGTGCCGGATACTGCGGCAGCCTGTGGGCTCAACAGCCCCAGCTTCACGCCCTATTTTGAAGCAGAACGCAATTCGTTCTGCCGGATGGAGGAAAAGCGCGAGAAAATGATGCGGGAGACCCTTGACACCGCAAGGTATAAATTAATCGATGCCGGGTTTGCCAAAGAGAAGGTTCATATAAAAACTCAGCCCCAAGGCAAAAAGATTTCCGATGACATTATACACGAGGCACAAAAAGGAAAATATAATACGGTTGCCATGGGACGAAGTTCGACATCAGGTCTAAAAGAATTTTTTATTGGCAGCAACGCTTCGCGGGTGATGCATTCCTTGAACATCCCAGTGATCATTGTTGACTGAACAAAAGAATGGAAGGATTATGCACCGCCTGAGTTTTGCCGGACCAATGATTTACAACGAAATCGACAGGGGTCAGGCGGGTAACAATCCTTAAAAATCAAACGGATTCGGGCCGGATTTCCAGGGCAATCGCCTGTAATTACCGGCCGTTTAATCTATCTTCTATCCGACCAGATTGGTTTCTGCAAACTCCCAGTTGACCAGATGTTCCAGATATGCATCGACATATTCCGCTCTCCGGTTCTGATAATCCAGATAATATGCATGTTCCCATACATCAACGGTAAGAAGCGGAATCAGCCCCTCGGCCGGTGTATCGGCGTTTGATGTTTTAATAATTTTCAGCGCATCTCCGTCTTTGACCAGCCATGCCCATCCGCTGCCGAACTGGGAGAGCGCAGCGGATGCAAGGGCTGTTTTGAATGCGTCATAACTGCCGAAGTCCGCTTCTATTTTTTCGGCAATGATACCGGTAGGCGCACCGCCCCCGCCCGGTTTCATGCTGTTCCAGTAAAAGGTGTGGTTAAAGACCTGGGCGGCATTATTAAAAATACCGGTCTCTCCTGCGCTGCCGTATGTTTTCTGAATAATTGCCTCAATGCCCAGGCCGGCGTAGGCGGTTCCTTTGATCATCTGATTCAATTTTTTTACATACCCGGCATGGTGTTTCCCATAGTGAAAGCGAATTGTCTTTTCAGATATATACGGTTCAAGGGCATCTGCTTTGTAGGGTAGAGATTCCTGGATTATCAATCCACCTCCAGAGCCTGCACAGCTGACACCGGTTATCTGAAACAGTGCAAGGGCACCCGCACCGGCTGAAAGTTTTAAAAAGTTTCTTCTGTCCATGCCACCTCCTTTTTGAAGTTTTGAAACAGGGATTCCGGTCTTTTTTGTGCTGTCTTTTTAAGCGTACGTTCCGAAAAGACTGCGCATCGATTGTGCGCAACTGAGTCAGTTTAAGCCCTCGGCTTTGCCCTTGTCAATGAAAAGATAGTGGGTTAACATTGGGCTCCAAACCATAGGGATTTCGAGATGTATATAACAGCCATGGGCTGACTTGACAGATCAACTGCCAGGCATACCCCACAACAAAGCTTGAAAGATCTGAGTAACTTACCCAGACTTTTTTATAAAAAAAAAGAACAGAAATAAAAACTGAAAACCAATGAATGAATGAATGAATACACGCTCATACAAATTGCGGGGATACTGGTCGCCGCCACCGCTTGTCAGTGGCTTGCCTGGCGGGTAAAGATTCCGGGTATTGTTTTTCTTCTGATCACCGGCATCCTGGCCGGTCCAGTGCTGGGGTTTTTGAACCCTGAAAAGATGATGGGAGATCTTTTTTTCCCTTTTGTCTCCATGTCCGTGGCTCTGATTCTGTTTGAGGGCAGCCTGACCTTAAATTTTGCACAGATCAGGGGACTTCACATCGTGGTCCGGAACATGGTCTCCTACGGCATGCTGGTCACCTGGATCATCACTGCCCTGGCCGCCCGTCTGGGGTTGGGATTGTCCTGGCAGATCAGTGTACTTCTGGGGGCCATCACATCCGTAAGCGGCCCCACCGTGATCGTGCCGATGCTGCGCACAGTCCGGCCCAACCACAACATAGCCAATATCCTCAGGTGGGAAGGCATCATTGTGGATCCCATCGGTGCGGCCATGGCGGTTCTGGCCTACGAATTCATCATGTCGGGATCGGCCCAGCAGGCCATGGGCCATACCATACTGGTGTTTGTCCGGCTGGTGGCTGTCGGCGTAACCATTGGCGCGATCTGCGGCTATGGGTTTGGTATGGCCATCCGCAAACACTGGATTCCCGAATTCATCCACAACCTGTTTGCCATCTCCCTGGTTCTGGGCGCGTTTGTATTTTCCAATCATCTGCAGCATGAATCGGGCCTGGTAACAGTCACCGTCATGGGTATCTGGCTGGCCAACATGAAGGATGTGCCCATCGGGGATATTCTTCATTTCAAGGAACACATCAGTATGTTGCTGATTTCCGTCCTTTTTATAATGCTGGCCGCCCGGCTGAATATTAATGAGCTGCTTGCTCTGGGTTGGGGCATGAGTTTTTTATTCATCGCCATTCAGTTTCTGGCCCGTCCCATGAACATCATGGTGTCCAGTATCGGCTCCAGCCTTACCTGGCCGGAACGGCATATGCTGGCCTGGATTGCTCCGCGCGGAATCGTGGCGGCAGCGATTTCAGCCTTGTTCGCCACCCAGCTCGAAAAAGCAGGCTACCCCGATGCCGCGGTGCTGGTGCCCCTGACATTTTTTATTATTATCTCCACGGTCCTGGTGCAAAGCCTTACAGCACGCCCCATTGCCCTGTGGCTTAAGGTGGCCGAGCCCATCCCCAACGGCTTCATAATCACCGGGGCCAATCCACTGGCGCGTGCCATTGGCAAAGCCTTGATGGATCTTGGGTTTCAGGTTCAGCTGGCCGATACCGGGTGGGATCAGGTCATGAAGGCAAAAAATGAGGGGCTGCCCACATATTTCGGCAATCCCGTGTCAGAACATGCAGACCGGCATATTCAGCTGGTGGGCGTCCGGGGGGTGCTTGCCCTGTTTCCCCATGAAGCGGCCAACGTGGCGGTAGCCATTCACTATCGCCTGGAATTCGGGACTGATGAAATTTATATTTTACCCTCCCGGCCGGAAGAGAACCGATTGACGGCGGACCGGATGTCCATCCAGAACCACGGAAAAATCCTGTTTGGAAAAACAGCCTCATATCCCGCCATGGCCACCGAGTTGGCCCGGGGCGGACAGATTATCACCACAAAACTGACGGAAAAGTTTACCCTGGAACAGTTCACCCAGAAACACGGCCACAGGGCCATGCTGTTATTTGCCGTGGACAAAACCAACCGGCTTCATGTGTATGCCCACGACTGCCAGATCAATCCCGAGCCCGGCTGGTCCCTGGTGTATATGCTGAAAAATGGTGAGGATAATCATGTAGTAAAAGGGGAAGATAAACATATCATCAATCCTGATCGTTTAAAAAAGGGATACAATGTCTGAATTCAAATATCAGTAAAAACCTCTTCCTATCAGTCCTTGACAACAGAAAATTAATATGATTTAAAGGGCGGAATGCGTCAAGAAGGCGCATACGACAAATCGTTATTTAGTAAACATAAAGTAAACTAAAGCCAAGAAGGCAAGCGTATCGAAATTTTCGATGCAACCATCCTTTTTGGCTTTTTTATTTTCTATTTAATTCGTTTTTACTGAAGATATTAGCTTGAATGAAAGCAGGAGAAGGCGATGAACAAAGGCAAAATACTCATACATGTTTTTCTATTACTGACAATGTCATGGTCCTATGATACCCTGGCAGGGAATGTGAAAAAAGAGATCCAAGCCCCTGTTCATGAGGCTGTGGGAATTGAACAAAAAACCCAGGCTCGGGAGGTCAACTGGCGCACTGAAAAAGAAAAAAAGACATTGGTGTTCGAAGCCCTGGAAAAAGAACTGGCCATGCTGGAAAAGGAACTGAACACTGAAGCTGCCCGGAGAACTGCCCTGATTTCAAGCATAATCCGAAAAACAAAGCAGATAGAGGACCTTGCAGAGATTGAGGGTCAGATGTCTCCATTTCTTTGCGATTTATTAGACAAAATAAAAGAAATAAACGCCCGGGATCTACCCTTTTTACAGGAGGAGCGTCAAAAAAGGATTCAGGCACTTGAAGAATTAAACGCCAATCCCCAAGTCCCGGTAAGCGAAAAATTCAGAAAATTGATGGAAGCCCTTTTGGTGGAAACCGAATACGGCACAACCATTGAAGCCTACCAGCAGACGATTCCCCTTTCCGGAGAAGAGACCCTGGTCAACATCTTCAGACTTGGACGGCTGCGCCTTTTTTATCAGACCCTGGACAAACAGGAATGCGGTTTTTTCAACCCTGCACAAAAGGTATGGGAACCCTTGGGGAACACCCATCTTAAAACCATTCAGGCTGCCATAGACATGGGCTTAAAGCGCAAACCCGTTGAGATTTTAACCCTGCCTATAGGAAGGATCGTGGTCCAATGAAAAACAACCCCATATCCATATATATAATAATAGCTGCGGCGCTGGGTGCTCTGCTGCTTTTCGGCCAGTCGGCATGGGCAAAGGATATCCGGGAAGTTCGCATCGAAGCCCGGAAAATTGAAGAATCCATGAAACAAAAGGCGGCGGCGGAACTGTCTGCCGCCCAAAAGGCAGCCAGGGAAAGCCGCCAGCAAATTTTGGCAGACAGGTCCCGGCTGGACCAGGCCATTGCGGATTTAAAGCAGCGGATTGTAGTCGTTGATGTTGAACTTAAAGCCCTTAAATCTGAAAACCAAAGCCTGACCACACAGGACAGCCAACTGGCCGCAAAACTGGATAAAGCCCAGGGCACGGTCCAGGAATTGTCCGGCGTCATCCGCATGAATGCCAAAGACATCCGTTCCCTTATGGATGACAGCTTTCTTACCGGGATCTATCACCCGGACACCCAATTTTTATCTCCCATTACAGATAATTCCATTATTCCAGGGATGGACCGGATCAAAGCCATGTCTAACCTGCTTTTTGACCAGATTGACCAGGGCGGATCTGTCTGCCTGGAAACCGGCACAATAGTCAATCGCAAAGGAAAGGCCCAGGAGAGCCGGCTCCTGATCATCGGCGCGTTCACAGCGGCATACCGGCTGGCCGGGGAAACCGGATTTCTCAACTACGCCCATGGAGAAAAAAAACTTTATGCTCTGTCCAAACTGCCGCCCACGGCCATGCAGGGAAAACTCACCCGGTACATGGATGGAAAAAGTGATGCCGTACCCATGGACATTTCCAGGGGCGGGGCATTGAATCAACTTATTCACCAATTAAGCCTGATGGACCAGATTCCCAAAGGCGGTACCATTGTCTGGCCCATTCTGGCCATTCTGGGATTGGGTACCTTGATCTCTCTGGAACGAATTTTTTTCCTTTTGCGCCGGAAAATCAAACTTGAAACCGTGTGCAGCAGAATCGAAACCCAGGCTGAAGATCGAAACTGGGATGCTTGTGCCGAAACCTGCGACCAGTACAGTAAAAATCCGGTTATCCGGGTCATCCGCTCGGGTGTTGAAAACCGGGACCTTCCCAGGGAAGACCTGGAAAATGCGCTCCAGGAAGCCATTCTTAAAGAGATCCCGCCCATGGAACGGTTTTTGTCCACCATGGGTATGCTGGCAGCCATTGCACCCCTGTTAGGGCTGTTAGGGACGGTTACCGGTATGATCGATACCTTCCATGTCATCACCATGCACGGCACAGGTGATCCACGAATGATGTCTGGCGGCATTTCCGAAGCCCTGGTGACCACCATGTTAGGCCTGTCCGTCGCCATTCCGATTATGCTCTCCCACACCCTTTTGAGCCGGGCCGTGGAAAACTGTGTGGGGATGATGGAGGAAAAGGCCATGGCACTGATCAATATCGTCCAAAAATTCAAGGTGGCCTGATGCCGGAATTTCTTCGGGAGAACCTTGAACTCATGACGGAGCTGATCCGGACCGGCGGCGTGGTTATGGTACCCCTGGTCATCTTAAGTCTTGTCATGTGGCTGTTGATTATCGAACGGGTCTTTTTTTTCAGGCGGCTTTACAAAAAAAACATGAACAGCCGCACAGCCCTCTGCCTGGTTCGCGAGAACACCCTGCCTGACCCAAAAATGTACCGCGGAGCCGTCAGTCTTTTGGTCACGGAGTTCATTGGAAACCGTTCGGGTTCCCCCCAACTGGATCGCCACCTTCTGGATGCCGCAGTTGCCCGGATCAACCGACGTATGACCCGCTCCCTGGCGGTGATCGGGGTCCTGGCAGCCATGGCACCGCTTATGGGACTGCTTGGCACCGTCACCGGCATGATAAGCACCTTTGACGTTCTGGCTATATTCGGCACAGGAAATGCCAAAGCCATGGCCGGCGGCATCTCAGAATCCCTCATCACCACCCAGACAGGGCTTATTGTCGCCATTCCAGGGCTTTACATGAAGGTATTTCTGGACCGGCGGGCCGAACATTTAAGCTGGCGCATCCAGCGGATGGGCTTATACCTGAAACGACACCTTTAGAGGAACAACCCATGTTAAACGTTTTAGCAAGGAGAAAAGACAAAAAAAGCGCGGTGGAGTTAAATATCGCACCGCTCATTGATATGGTATTTATTTTGTTGATTTTTTTCCTTGTCACCACAAGCTTTGTCAAGGAAACCGGTATTGATGTCACCCGGCCCACAGCATCAACAGCAACAATGCAATCCAAAGCCACCATCTTGATTGCCGTGGACAGCCAGAACCGGGTGTTCATGGATCACCGGGAGATCGACATCCGGGCGGTCAGGGCCAATACCGAACGGGCCCTGGCGGAAAATCCCGACGGGGCCGTGGTGGTTGTGGCCGATCGGCAATCAGACACCGGCGTGGCCATCCAGGTCATGGACGGCTGCCGTCTGGCCGGGGCATCTAATGTATCTTTGGCTGCAGCACTTCCGGAGGGACAATGAAAACCATGGAGAAGCACCTTGGGCTGGCCGTTGGATGGCAGCCCTGGCCCGTGGCATTGGCCGGCACCCTGGCCCTGAATCTGTTGCTTTTTTCCGTTATTCCCAATCTGATAAAACCCCAGGAGGCTGTCCCGCTGGTGGGCCCGATGATTCAGCAGATCCAGCTCACCCGGCTACGGCGCGCAAGCATTGAACCGGAAAAGAAAAAAAAGACGCCTCCGCCCAAGGCTCAACCCAAAAAGCAATCGGGCAAACCCAGGATGAACCGGCAAATCACCAGATCTCTTTCCATGCCCTTTGAAATCAATCCCCGGTTGCCTCAGGGACCGACCACCATTGCCGTACCCGAAGTGATATCAACATCCCTGGACACCCTATCCCTTGACACGCTTTTTGACACAGGAGACCTGGATCACCCCCTGACGGTGATTTCCAGGGTTCCGCCGGTCTACCCCTTCCGGGCCAAGACCAAGGCCATTGAAGGCTGGGTATCTGTGGAATTCACGGTGAATGAACAGGGGTGTGTGGAGGACATAAAAATCCTGGATGCAGAACCTGAAAAAATATTTGATGACAGCGTGATGCAGTGCGTTGCTGCTTGGCGATTCAAACCCGGCCGAGTCAACCGGGAAATTGTAAAGACCCGGGCTAGAACACGCATCCGTTTTAAATTAAATTGAGGTGTTTCATGAATCCGATTTTAAAAACCGTCATCGTCATTCTGGCTTTTGCCGCAGTGACCTTCTTTCAACTGGAAAAGAGCTTGGCCCAAGGTTATCAAAAAATGCCTGTTGGTATTCAGCGTCTGCTGATCAACGTCAGGAAAGCCATGGATAAAAATGATTATGCTGCTGCCGTCAAGCTCATCCAGGCGGACCAGGCCAAATCCAAAAGCAATACCCCGTGCAGCCATCCAACTGTCTGCCTGGCCCTAGGCAATTGCTTTTTGATGCAAAAAGAAATGCCTCATGCAGAATCGGCATATCTGACGGCCTTGTCCCTGGATAAAAACTACCTGGATGCCCAGGTCAACCTGGCCAAGATCTATACGGACACCAACCAGACCGCCAAAGCCGTCAAGGCATTTTGGGCCGCCTATCAACTATCTGACCCCAAAAATCCCAAATACCTGTACTACAGTGCAGTTATGGCGCTCACCGCCGGCAAGACCCAGACTGCAATCCGCAGATTTGACTCTTTATTTTCCGCCCATCCGGACCAGGTCACCCGGCAATGGCGGGAAAACTATGCCAATGCCCTGGTAACGGCCCAGCAATGGAAAAAAGCCGCGCCTGTGCTCAGGGATCTGATTGCCCAATCCAAGGGAGAATCTCGGATCAAATGGCAGGAGGCCCTGCTTCAGATTTACCTGACCATTAATGACACCGGCAAAGCCCTGGACCTTGCCGGTACCCTCAGCCGGCAGGCCCCGTCCGAAGCCAGGTGGTGGAAGGCCCTGGTCCACATCCATCTGACTAGGGGGGAGTATGCCAACGCCTTTGAAGATCTGATCATCTACAGTTTTGTAACCCCGTTGACACGGCAGGAAAAAAAACTGTTTGCAGATCTAAGTTTGCAGTTGAACATCCCTGCCCGGGCCGCCCGTATGTATGAAACCCTGATTACCGAATCGGCCGGAAAAAAGTCATCCCCAAGTCACAACAGACAGATGATAAACGGCCTCGTCTGTGCCTACCGCCAGATGGACCGGGGGGATAAGGCACTGGCAGTGCTCAACCGCCTTGATCCCCAAGCCGGTAATCCGGAACTTTTGCTGCTGAAAGGAGATGTCCTGTACGAGACAAAAAATTATAAGGCTGCAGACAAGGCGTTCAGGACCGCAGCCCTAAAAAATTGTTCCCAAAAAGGACAGGCATGGCTGATGGCCGGGTATGCGGCCTGGCAGTATAACGATATTGTTGCCAGCCGCAACGCGTTTGAACAGGCAGCGCAATATAAACACCAGCGCGAGGATGCCCTGGCAGCCATTGCCCAGCTTAACAGAAGCACCCAAATGTAACGTTAACCCATTAAACGACCGGTAATGTGCCGGCGAACAAAAAAGAAGGAGATGGTGTTGAAAACTCACTTACTGAAAGGCTGCACCTTTTCAGCCGGCCTGATGTTGTTCCTCTCTTGCATAAATCCTTTACAGGCGGATGAAAATAAAACAGACAAAAACACGGCCAACCCAAAAGTTCAGGAAATAGAAGAGATGGTTGTGGAAGACGAAGCCCGGGTCCAGGGGTATAAAACAACACCGTCCCAGACCACCATTGAACTTGAAGAGATCACATTCATCGGAGAGCCCATCTATGTTTTAGATGCGATCAAAACCAATGCCATGGTGGATTTTCGAGGGACATCAGACCTGGACCCCGGGGTGGACAGCATCTATCTGAACGGCTTCGATACCACACGATTTGTCACGGCCCTGGATGACGTGACCCTTCAGAAAACCGGCGGCCGCAAGTCAAGCAATGTTGTGGATTGGGCACAGCTGCCCGCATTTCTGCTCGAGTCCGTCGAAATCCTCCCCGGCCCCCATTCCGCTCTGTACGATGCCAAAAGCATCGGCGGGGTCTTAAACATGAAAACAAAGACCCCAAAGGAATACCGGACCCGGGTACCGCAGCTGACGTATACAACGGGATACCGGTCATATGATACCTTTTCCAATACAGCCGTTATTCAGGGTGGCGTTGAAAAATTTATCTACGACATTGCATACCAAAATTATATGACAGACGGGTATCTGCTCAACAGTGAGACCGAAACCAACATCGGGTTCGGACGCCTGGGATTTATACTGCCTGGCGATGGATATATCACCTTTTCCGCCTCATTATCAGATATTGACCGCAATTCACCGGTTAACAATCCCGGTACGGCGATAGACGAAACAACAGACGTTGACGCCTCCTACCCCGAGGTAACGGACAGTGTCTGGGATTCCTGGCAGAACCCCACCTGGGACAGCACGGCAGAGACCTACCGTCTCAACTACGCCCAGACATTAGGGCTCAACAGAATCTTTGTCGGCGCTTATTACGGGGAAGAGACCCGTGACCGGGCCTACTTAGACTGGGTGGACGCGAAAGATAAATCCAAGGGAATCGTACCAACCTCCATGGAAACGGACTGGTGGCAGCAGGGTGGAAAAATTAAGGACGAAATCAAATGGGCCGGGGGTGAAACCACTGTAGGTGTCGACTTTACCCAGCTTTTTGATGAAAGTGTGGACGACAGTAAAACAGAGCGAATTCGCAAAAAAGGCGCATTTGTCCAGCATAAATTCGGCGTTATTCCCCATGTGGACATGACCCTGGGATTACGGTACGAGGATGTCAATATCTGTGTCAGCAACTGGTCCAACGGCAATCTGTATAACTCATATTACGACAAATATGTGAAGCGGGACTTTGACCAGATCATCCCAAAATCCATGACCACCTGGCATATGGACCATTTAGGTGCATGGTTCCGGGATACCTCCCTTTCCGCCGGTGTCAGCAAAATCTGGCACGCCCCGGACTACCACGGTGATTACAACCCCCAGGGTCGACCTGCCGGTATTACCCTGGAACCGGAACACGGCATGGGATATGACCTGATCATAAACCGCAGGCTCTGGGGCAACATCAACCTGAAAGCCGGGTATGCGTTTTACGATATCAAGGATTTCATCGCCACCAACAGCAGCTTTGCCCAGTATTCAGGCGCCGGGGCCGGGGTGTTGCGGTTCAGCGACTATAAAGTCAACCTGGAGGAGGTTTATCGCGACGGTACCACCCTCGAGTTGTCAGGAAATATCACTCCGGAACTCTCTTTTTATCTGAGCTGGGCCTGGCAAAAATTTGAAAACCAGGGAAACGAACCGGCCGGAGAGACCGAACTGGACCAGCGGGCCGAGCACCAGGTCGGGATTGGACTGCGCTATGCCTTTAACGAAAAAGCAACCCTGATGCTGGATTACACCTACCAGAGTGACGAATCCACCGAGGTCTCCGAAGAGATTGCCGATGACGTCTGGAATTTTCACGAGGTGGACATCCCGGCCCACAGTGTGGTGGACTTAGGTTTTGAGTACAAATGTTTTGAACAGCTTGGCTGGCTGAAAAACGGCACCGTGAACGTATATATTAAGAACTTGCTGGACGAAGACTATTATGACAGTACGGGGTATCCGGCCACGGATAGGACAGTAGGCATCACCTTCACCATTAAGATATAGGGAAAACGATTATGGAACTACAAGCAAACGCCCAAACATTCTGGGAAAATCAGTGGCTGAAAACCATTGAACGATCCAAAGCTGAACAGCCGGCAAGGTCGGAAGCTCGCGGCCCCTGCGATATAAACAGATGGGACAACATGGCCAAGGATTTTGCCCAACGGACCAGCGGAGAAAAGGCGTCTGTCAAGCGGGATGCCACGCTTAAACAGCTTGTGGACAAAGGGATTTTGACCCCAAAAACACGGGTTCTGGATGTCGGTGCAGGCCCGGGCTCCTGGGCCCTGCCCATGGCCAAACTCTGCGCCCATGTCACTGCCCTTGAACCCTCGGGCGGCATGATCGACATCATGTCGAAACGGATCGAACAAGAAAAGGTTGACAATATTAGCATTGTTCAAAAAACCTGGCAGGAGACGGATCTGGCAGAACAGGGATGGAAAAAGGCCTTTGATCTGGTATTTGCCTCCATGACACCCGGCATTGACGGGCCTGATGCCGTCATGAAACTGATGGCGGCCTCCACCCATTATTGCTATATGAGCGCCTTTTCAGGTCCCGGCATGAATCAGCAGTTTGCACCCCTGTGGGAAAAATTTTTCGACCGGCCCATGCCCCAAAAACACACGGATATCATCTACCCGTTCAACCTGGTTTATGCCATGGGGTATCGCCCGGACATTACCTTTTCCTGGTGGAACAAAGAGATCGACTGGGACAGGGATCACACCATCCGCCATATCACTCGTTTTTTTCAGTCCCATATGGAGATCACCCGGGAGGCGGAACAAATCATCGCCGACTATGTGGAGACCCGGTGTGTTGACGGCGAATATGTGCCTGCCGCACCGGTCTGCCGGGGTGCCATGACCTGGTCCGTTCACGAAGACCGCAAGACCACATCGGGAGGGTCGGATGGCATATAAACCGGCGAGTTATGCACTGCGCCGGTGTATAGTGATCCTGGCGTTATGTCTGTTTTTTCTGGTGCCGACACTCAATGCCGGCACCTCGTCCGGTCAGGTGGAGATCATCCGGCTGGCTGGCGGGGACTGGGGATACCCGAGCCCCTACGCCCACTATCCCCGAGGGCCCGGGGGGTTTAAAATGTGCATGATCTTCGACAGTCTCCTGGAACGTGGGGATCAGGGACTTATCCCCTGGCTGGCCACATCCTGGCAGGTTGAAGACCATGGAAAGGCATACATATTCACCGTTCGTAAAGGAGTCAAGTGGCATGACGGTACACCCATGACACCCGAGGATGTGGCCTTTTCCCTGAATTACGCCGGCCGCTTTCCCATGACCTGGTCCTATGTATTTGACCGCATCGACCGGGTTGAAATCCTTGACGACGACCGGATCAAGGTAACCTTGAAGACGCCCACCGCATCAATGCTTTACAGCCTGGGCATCAGCCGTATCATCCCCAAACACATCTGGGAAAAGGTGGATAATCCCAAAACATTTACCACGCCGGAGGCGGTGATCGGCACAGGCCCATATCGGCTCACCGGCTACAGCCGGGAACACGGCACCTACCGGTTTGAGCGGTTTAAGGATTTCTGGGGACCGGCCGTTCGGGTCAACCGGCTGGAGTTCATCCCGGTAAGTGAACCCATTCTGGCCTACCAGAAGCACGAGATAGACATGATCCGGGTCTCCCCAGACCTTTTGCCCAAATTTGAAACTGATCCCGAACATAGGATCCTCAAGAGTCCGGGGTTCTGGGGATACCGACTCCTGTTCAATCGGAACCTTCCCGGTCCGGCCCAAATCACTCAGGTCCGCCGGGCCTTTACCCATGCCGTTGACCTTGACGAACTTGTGGCCAAGGTGGCCCGGGGAGCGGCCCTGCCCGGACGGGCAGGCATTCTGCCCCCGGACCATGTCATGGCCGCCCAAAACGTCAGAGCCTATGAGTTTAATCCCGAAAAGGCAGGCAGGCTTTTGGACCAGGCCGGATTCACCCTGAACGGGGGATCTGTGCGAACAGGAGCTGACGGCAAGCCCCTTGCCTTTGATCTGTTATGTGCCGGCGACGAAGTCCGGATGGCGCAAATTCTAAAACAGCGTCTGGCTGACGTGGGCGTGGAAATAAGCATCAAAAGTTGCAACGGTAAAACCCGGGACAGCCGGGTCAGAAACCAAAACTACGATCTGGCCATCATCGGCCACGGCGGATGGGGCGGTGACCCCGATTATCTGATCGCCCACTGTACCGGGGACATCAAGCAATCAAGTTCGCCATCAGCTTCGGGTGGTTCCGGGTTGGCCTCCCCGGCCCTGATGAAATTGTTGAACGCCCAGCGCTCCCAAACCGATCCTGAAAAGCGGCGGGACCTAGTTGTAAAAATCCAGCAGATGGCCGCAGAAGAGGTGCCTGAGATCCCGCTGTTTTATACCACGGGGTACACGGCGTTCCGGCCGGCCAAGTACGACGGGTGGATGTTTATGTTTGACCATCACAGTTTGGAGCACAGCAAACTGTCCTATTTAGACTGGAAAACATGGCGCTGATATGAAAACAAATCAAACCGCTGCAGGGGCATCCGGCCGGGTGATTTCATACCTGGTGACGGTGTGGGTAATCATTACCCTAAATTTCCTTTTGCCGCGCATGATGCCCGGAGACCCGTTTGTTCATCTGTCCGGGGACGAAGGTGAGGACCTGCCGGAATTCACTGAGGCTCAAAAAAATTATTATATGGATCAATACGGGTTTGATGATCCCGTACCGGTCCAGTATGCTCGGTATCTGGTCAAGCTTGCCCATGGAGACCTTGGGGAATCGGTCTATTTTAACAACGCCGTCGCGGGAATTCTGGCCCGACGGCTGCCCTGGACCCTGGGCCTGGTGACCGCAGCCGTAACGCTCTCCACGATCATCGGTACTTTTTTGGGCGTGGTGTCGGCGACATTGCGCCACCAGTGGGCAGATCGGCTTTTATTTGTGGGGCTGATCCTTATTTCCGAGATTCCGGCATTTCTTATGGGGCTGGTGATTCTTTTTATCTTTGCTGCGGCCCTGGACCTGTTTCCCCTGTCCGGGGCCATGTCCCATTTCACTGGCCAAATGACGCTCATGGAAAAGGCAACAGACATTGCCGCGCATGCGGCCCTGCCCGTGGCAACGCTGACCCTGGCCCGTCTGGGCGGCATTTATCTTCTGGCCCGGAACAGCCTTGTAACGGTGTTGGAAAAGGATTTCATGGTCACGGCCCGGGCCAAGGGGCTGACAAAAATCAGGATATTTTGGCGACATGCCCTGCGCAACGCCCTGTTGCCCATTGTCACCCGGGTGTTTATGAGCCTTGGGGCGCTTGTGGGCGGAGCCGTCCTGGTGGAGAACGTGTTTAACTATCCGGGACTGGGCAAGCTCTTACGTGAATCGGTCATGGTCCAGGATTATCCGTTGATCCAGGGCATATTCCTTTTGGTGACCCTGGCGGTTTTGTCTGCCAATTTTATGGCAGACCTTGTGTACCGGCGGCTGGATCCCAGGGTGAGTGAAAAGCCACACACTAAAAGGCAAAGGCTGATGAAGGCATGAGTTTTACATTCCTGCCGGCGCTTTTTTCCCGGATGACGCCTTCGGGCCGGGCCGGCGCGTTTTTTCTGGGTGCCATCATCTTCCTGGCCCTGGCAGCGCCCCTGCTCTGTTCCCATTCCCACCGGCAAATGTCAGGCCCGGCCCTCAGTCCTCCTGGATCCGAACATATCATGGGCACGGATGAACTGGGGGTGGATCTGTGGGCTCAGATCTGCCACGGGGCCAGGATCAGCATGATTGTCGGGCTTGGCACAGCACTGGTCGCAGGGTTGGGGGGTGCCATTGCAGGTCTTGTGTCGGGATATGCCGGCGGGCTGACCGACATGATCATCATGCGCATGGTGGATGTCTTGCTGGTGCTGCCGGACTTACCGGCAATGATTATGTTGGCCGCCTTTTTCGGTCCCAGTCTGCTTTCCATTGTCCTGGTGCTATCCTGTTTTTCCTGGGTTCACACAGCAAGAATTGTCCGGTCCAGGGTTCTGGGCTTGAAACAGCGACAGTACATCCGGGCAGCCGAACTCAACGGCGCATCTGCGTTTTATCTGATCCGCCGCCATTTTCTGCCCGAGGTGTTTCCCCTTGCCGCCGTGAGCATGATCCGGCTGACCGGCCGGGCCATTGTGGCCGAGGCCGGGCTCTCTTTTTTAGGATTAGGGGATCCCTCCTCCGGATCCTGGGGTCTGATCCTTCACCATGCCACCTCTTTTCCCGGTATCTATTACACACGGTTCTGGCAGTGGTGGCTGGTGTTCCCCTGGTTTTCCCTGACCCTGATGGTGGTCAGCCTGGCCCTGGTCAGCCGGGACATGGAAAAAATTGCAGACCCCAGGCTGGGAAAAAGGAGTTGAGCATTGACGCTTGAACCACTTCTGGAAATCAATGATCTATGCCTTGAATACAGGCAGAACGACTTGGTAATCCCTGTTCTGGACCGGGTCAGCCTCTCCCTGGCCCCGGGTAAAACCCTGGGACTGATCGGGGAATCCGGGTGCGGCAAAACCAGCCTTGCCATGGCGGTCATGGGCCTTGCCAAATCCGCCCGAATCACAGGCGATATCCGCTTCAACGGCGTTGAGCTGACCGGATTGAAAGAAAAGGAGCTTGAGAAATTCCGATGGAACCGCATTGCCCTGGTTTTCCAAAACAGCCAGGAAGTGTTCAATCCGGTTATTACGGTGGGAGAACAGGTAGCGGAAACCCTGATCCGTCACTTGGGCCTTAATCGGGCGGTAGCCAGTCAACAGACAGCCAGCCTCTTTAAGCAGGCCGGTCTGGAGCCGGTTTGGCAAAATGCATACGCCCACCAGTTATCCGGCGGCATGCGCCAGCGGGTACTCATTGCCATGGCCGTTGCCTGCAGTCCGGATCTGCTCATAGTAGACGAACCCTTCACTGCCCTGGATCCAGCCGCCGCATCTGCCATGGCGGATCTGATTGTTACACTCCAGCAGCACCTGGGGTTTGCCATGATTCTGATCTCCCATGCCATGCCGGCCATTGCCAGGATGACCGAAAATATTGTCACCCTGTACGCAGGCCAGGTTATTGAAGCCGGACCCACCCAGGCAGTGCTGGCCGACCCCTGCCACCCCTATACCCGGGGGCTGATTAATGCCTGTCCTGAATTTTACGGCTACAAAGATCTTTGGGGGATTGCCGGCACCCCGCCATCCCCCGGCAGCGTCTCCGGCTGCCCCTTTTGTCCGCGCTGTGTCCAGCACGGCCCGAACTGCAGCACCCGCCGGCCGCCCCTTGTTGAAGCAGGCAAAAACAGGCAGGTGGCCTGCCATAAAGGGGGTATCACCACGGTGCTCGAGGCCCGGGGACTTGAAAAAACATTTGACCTGAACGGCACTGCCGTCAAGGCGGTTCACCAGGCGGATATCACGATTAAATTCGGAGAGGTCGTGGCCCTTGTGGGCCCTTCAGGCTCGGGAAAATCCACCCTGGCCCATCTGCTGGTGGCCCTGGAAATACCGGATAAAGGCCGGGTGATCTTCCAGGGAACGCCCTTGACGGACAACCGTGCCACCTCATGCATGAACGGCATGCAGCTGGTATTCCAGGACCCGACCCAGGCCGTGAGTCCCAGGCTGACGGTCCTGGAGGCTGTCCGGGAACCGTTGGACATCATGGGGTGGAAAACCCAACAAGACAGGGATGAAAAGGCCCTTGCCGCCCTGCCCCTGGTACACCTGTCCCGGGATACAGGGTTTCTGAACCAGCCCTGCCATGCGTTAAGCGGAGGCCAGCGCCAACGTGTCAGTGTGGCAAGAGCCATGGTGACCGATCCTGTGCTTCTCATTGCCGATGAAATTACCGCCATGCTGGACCCGTCCGCCCAGGCCCATTTACTGCGCATGCTTAAGGGCCTTCAGCACAAAAAAGGCTTTTCCATGCTGTTTATTTCCCATGATATTCACCTGACGCGGAAAATTGCCGACCGGGCCTATGTGCTTGACCAGGGAAAAATTGTGGCCAAAGGTGCCGGATATGAGGTGTTTGAATCAACAGATCCATCTGAAAATACATTTAAAACCCAGCGAAGAGTGGGGTTTTCAACAGGTTTCCCAATCTGATTAGGCAGTGTTGTTTCAAGGCGACCGACAACTATATGAGGCGATTTCGCTGAAAAGCAGTTCAGAGCCGTAGTCGACCGCATCATCAAGACTGCGCCCCAGTTTGTAGTGATTGAAGTCCGAGGCTTTCACCCCTGGACGAAACAGAACATCCAGCGGCTTGTTTTCGAAAAATTGAGGCGTCAGCGACAGCGGCCGATTGGAAAAACCCAGTCTATTGAGAACCATGCCGGCATATATAAAAAAAGATCCGGCAAAAAAATCGGATCGGTTCTAAGCTCTTGTTTTTTCCAGACCCATCTGAAAATCGTCGGTCATTAAAATGTTGCACTCCGGTTATGGATTTTCTGTTTTTTTACCAGCCGCTCCAGTACGTCAGGCCTAAAGCCGTATTGCAGTAGATAATGGCCGATGGGCCGCTGAAGCTTTTTTTGTTTATATAAAAGAGCCAAAAGGTTACGCTGAGTAAAATATTTATTTCGAACTGCATAATCCCCAAATTTTTCACTGAATTTACGATTGGCGAGAATATACTGT
>KB227707.1_pt11 | contig 21459 bp, 16 predicted proteins | sample 524768 | NCBI WGS metagenome assembly AMQJ01 (sample SAMN00998488, study PRJNA167727) | sediment metagenome | isolation source: subsurface aquifer sediment | place: USA: Rifle, Colorado | collected Aug-2009
TTGCGCTTCCAATCAATTTATCAACGATATAAGCAATGTAAACGACGGAACGGCCATGCTTCTTGGTCCGGTTTTAGATCCGTTGCGTTCTTCTAGTATTCTTAAAAATCTTCATACTTTGCACATTCGCATGAAACAACACAGCAAAAACGCCCTGTATCTTGCCGAACGATTTAAGGAGATTGGATTAAAATACAACTATCCGGGAATGACGACACATCCGCAGCACGAATTGATGAAAAGCATGATGAACGAAGAGTTTGGATTCGGCGGAATGATTGCAATAGATATGGAAACGGCCGAAAGAGCTGCTACTTTGATGGAATCGATGCAATTAAAAAATGTTGGTTACCATGCTGTTAGTCTTGGCTATTTCAAAACGCTGTTTAGCAACTCAGGAAAAAGCACCTCTTCCGAAGTTCCTGAGAATGTTCAAAACGAAATGGGAATGTCGCCTGGTTTGGTGCGTTTTTCTGTTGGATTGGATAATGATATTGAAGCCACTTTCCAATTGATTAAAGAATGTTTGGACGTGCTTTAGGATCAGAAACACATGAAATGATTAAGCGGAACTCTTTTCCGCTTTTTTTATATCCAATATTTGCTGAAGAATATCTTCACTCGCATACGAAAAATCCGATTAGAGTTTCTTGAAGAATTTTGACCTACTGCACTATTAATCATTCTACTTTTCAGAAAAATAATGATTTCGATATGGATTGTAAATAAAATTAATTTTCCCGGGCAGAATATCAATTTCAAAATACTTATCAAAAAACAATTCTCCATCTAAATGATAAGCCGCTTTCTGATCTAATTCAATAATGAGCTTTTCGGTTTGATGGTAATCTACTTTGGGATGAGAAAGATGCTTTCCTTTTGGGACTTTCAATAAAATTACAAGCCGTTGGAGCAGATTCAATTTATCGACCACACAAACGTCTAACAGGCCATCATCGGCAATCGCTTTTGGAGTGAGAAAGAAGTCGCCGGCAAATCTTCGGCCAATCGCGATGGTATTCAGAAAGTAAGCCCTTTCTTTTTTCTCTCCATTGATAGTTAGCATCATTTTCTGAGCTTTGAAGAACAATAGGTTTTTAAGAATATGCCAAATATAATTACCTCTGTGGCTTTCCTTCAGTTTTCCTGAAGCATCATAATTTTCTGAAGCAACCTGCGCATCGAATCCCAAACCCATTCCATTAAAAAAATAATTCCCGTTGCATCGGCCAACATCTAAAGCATGACTGTTGGCCTCGAAAAATATCTCCCAATCTTTCTGTTCAAATTTTACAGACAAGCCCGGTATCTGAGCAAAATCGTTGCCCGTACCTGCTGGAATTAAACCCAGAATGCATTCAGGATAATCGATCAATGCGCTTGCCATTTCGTTCAAAGTTCCATCGCCACCAACTGCTACAATATACTTAAAACCTTGCATGGCCAACTCTTTAGCAAGCTGGCTTGCATGGCCATGTTGCTGAGTTCTAACAATCTTTGCACTAAGCTTCCGCTGTTCAATTTGTTTTAGAATTTCTATTTCAGCCATCAAAGGGCTGCCATTTCCGGCTACAGGGTTAACAATGAACGCCCACTTAAACTGATCTGTTTTTATCATAATTCAGTATTGTTGGTATTGTTTAGTGCTGATTGAATTGTGGACTGTACTCTTTCAATGATCTCTTTATCATCTTTATTTTCAAGTTCGCTAAAAGATATAGAAGGATGTATTTTCGCCGAAAGTTTTATTGAATAATTAAAATAAAACCTGTTTTTGGGTTTAAAATCATAGAACCCGATTAAACTTATAGGCAATATATCTAGCTTGCTGGCTTTAAGTACATGCAGAAATCCTTTTCTAAAACCGTTCATTTGCCCATTGATTGTTCTGGTTCCTTCGGGAAAAATAGCTACAGTTTGATTTTCGGTGCTTCTAACAAGCTGTTCTATCATGTATTTGGTATTTTTAAGGTCGGCGCTTTTCATTGGAATATAATGAACGGCTTCGAGTACTTTGCCGAAAAGTGGAATATCCATTAGGTTTGCTCTTCCAAAAAAAGCAATTTTTGGACATATTGCAATCATTCCCATAACATCAAACAGACTGGAATGGTTGGCCATTATTATGTATTTCCGACTCCTATCCAGATTTTCTAATCCTTCAATTTGCAATTTTTTGCCAACAAGAATAAAAGAACTACGAGCCCAAAAACGCATTAAACCAGGTACGCTTTTCTTCAAACCAAATGAATTTAACATCAGAATTAAAAGAACAATGAAGAAGGTAAATGGATATAAAAGAGCATAAGCCAGAATAGTATATGAATAGAGTATTGCTAAACGCATGCTTTGTTTTTGAGAATTTTGAAAGCAATATTACAAATTTCCTGAATACCTATACACTTCTGTAATGCTTTATCCTTGACCATGAACAAAACATTCCACCAGAACCTGCCAAAATAAGATTCGTTTTTACCTGAGCCGAAACCGGGCTTTACTTTGTATTCGTGCTATAAAATGATCAATGCACGCTCTATTCTGCCACTGCGCTCGGCATTTTAGAAAAAAAGCCGACTCTTACATCGGCTTTGAATTTTCAAATTTACTCCTCTTTCAATGTCGCTATCGAGAACTTTGCATCATAGCTCGCGACCGGAGCACAGGTGCAGAATAAATTCCGATCGCCATAAGCGTCATCAATTTTTCCTACCGGTGGCCAATATTTATCTTCGTTTGACCAAGGGCGTGGAAATGCCGCTTGTTGACGAGAATAAGGATAATCCCAATTTTCGGAAGCGATTAGTTCGGCTGTATGTGGAGCGTTTTTCACCACATTATTTTCTTTATCGGCTTCTCCATTTTCGATAGCACGAATTTCGGCACGAATCTGGTGCATCGCGTCCAAAAAGCGATTCAACTCAGACAATGGTTCACTCTCTGTGGGCTCCACCATCAACGTTCCATGAACAGGAAAAGCAACAGTAGGTGCATGAAAACCATAATCCATCAAGCGTTTTGCAATATCGATCGCTTGCAATCCGGCAGTTTGTGAAAATTTATTACAGTCTAAAATCATTTCGTGTGCAACGCGCTTGTTTTTTCCGGTATATAAAATTGGAAAATCATCCTGAATCATCTCTTTTAGATAATTCGCGTTCAAGATGGCCATTTTTGTTGCATTTGTCAATCCATTTCCGCCCATCAATTTGATGTAAGCATACGAAATTGGCAAAACGCTTGGGCTTCCAAAAGCAGCAGAAGAAACTGCTGAAATTGCTTTTGCACCACCGGCTTTCACAACAGGGCTTCCCGGAAGAAAATCGACCAAATGTTTTGCAACGCCAATAGGACCAACGCCGGGGCCGCCGCCGCCATGAGGAATAGCGAATGTTTTATGTAAATTAAGATGACAAACATCGGCACCAATATGACCGGGATGTGTCAATCCTACTTGCGCATTCATATTGGCGCCATCCATATACACCTGACCACCAAGCTGATGAATGATGTCCATAATTTCAAGAACAGTATCTTCAAAAACTCCATGAGTAGAAGGATAGGTAATCATCAAAGCGCCGAGATTTTCTTTATGAGCCTCTGCTTTACCTTTCAAATCTTCCATATCAATTTCTCCCTGATCGGTGGCTTTTACAACTACAACTTCAAAACCCGCCATCACTGCACTTGCAGGATTTGTTCCGTGAGCCGAAGAAGGAATCAAACAAACTGTGCGGTGAAAATCGCCACGGCTTTGATGATAAGCCCGAATAACCAACAATCCGGCATATTCGCCACTAGCTCCGGAATTGGGTTGGAAAGACATAGCTGAAAATCCGGTAATTTCGCATAAATCTTTTTCCAAATCCGAAATCAACTCGAGATATCCTGCTGCTTGATCCATTGGCACAAAAGGATGAATGGCACCAAACTCAGCCCAACTTAAAGAAAACATACTCACCGCCGGATTCAATTTCATAGTGCAAGAACCAAGTGGAATCATGGAGCGGTTAAGTGCCAAGTCTTTGATTTCCAATTTTTTCAAATACCGCATCATTTCTGTTTCGGAATGATAGCTATTGAAAACGGGATGTTGAAGAAAGGCTGATTTGCGTTGAAAAGCTTCAGGAATGATCGACTCAGCAATTTCTTCGTCCATGGCAATCGACTCATTTTCGTCTATTACCAGAGCAAAAACTTCCAAAATGTCGTTCAAATCGTCGATGCTTGTTGTTTCATCAATGCTAATTCCAATCGCCTTTTCGAAATAGCGAAAATTGATTTCTCTTTCTTCTGCGTTTTCGCGAATGGCTTCCATATTTTCGATTCCTTCTATCAAAAGAGTATCGAAATAAATTTCATTCGTTTGTTTAAATCCAAGAATTTCCAATCCGCTCGCCAATGCAACGGCATTTTGGTGAATATCGGAAGCAATGGCTTTCAATCCTTTTGGGCCATGATACACAGCATACATAGCCGCCATGGAGGCAAGCAATGCCTGAGCAGTGCAAATATTTGAAGTTGCTTTTTCACGCTTTATGTGCTGTTCGCGTGTTTGTAAAGCCATACGCAAAGCCGTTTTTCCTTGGGCATCTTTAGAAACACCAATGATTCGTCCCGGCATATTTCGTTTATACTGATCGTTGGTTGCCAAAAATCCTGCATGAGGACCACCATAACCCATTGGAACGCCAAATCGTTGCGATGAACCCACTACCACATCAGCGCCCCATTCTCCGGGAGGAGTTAACAATACCAAACTCATCAAATCGGCCGCAACAGTTAGCATTCCGCCTTTTTGATGGATAGATTCGGCAAAGAGGCGATAATCTTTCACTTCTCCTTTGTTATTTGGATACTGAACGATGGCTCCAAAATATTCGTCAGAATAAATAAAAGTTTGGAAATCGCCATAAACCAATTCTATTCCTAAAGGATTTGCTCGCGTTTCGATAACAGCTTTTGTTTGGGGGAAAATTTCATTATCCACAAAATAGCGAACCACGCCAGACTTTACCAATGAACGAGAACGTGCATTGAACGACATAATCATGGCCTCGGCTGCAGAAGTTCCCTCATCGAGCAAAGAACAGTTTGAAAGTGGCATAGCCGTTAAATCCGAAACCATAGTTTGAAAGTTTAGCAAAGCTTCTAATCGGCCTTGCGAAATTTCAGCTTGGTAAGGTGTATAAGCCGTGTACCAGCCCGCATTTTCCAACAAATTCCGTTGGATAACTGCCGGAAGAATGGTGTTGTAATAACCCATTCCGATATAGGTTTTGAATAATTTGTTTTTAGATCCAATTTCTTTCAACTGCTGAATATATTCATATTCGTTTATTCCATCGGGCAGATTGAGCGGTTTCGTCAATCGTAGAGAAGCCGGGACAGTTTCATTAATCAATTGATCGAGCGAATTGGCGTTTACTTTTTTTAGCATCAAAGCCACTTCATCGGCTCTTGGCCCTATGTGTCGAGCTTCAAAATTGTTGGTTATCATATCTTTAAACTTAAAATAGTACTTGGTGTATGTTCGTGAAATTTGTGCCCCAAAAGTATGAATCTTTCGTGAAAAACGGGCACATTTCATTCAAAATGTTATTTAGTTAACGCAATAAAAAAGGCTGGAAAATTTTATTGAAGGCTTTTGTATGAGCTTGATTCGGAAAGGAACTATAAGAGTGTAGAGAAAAACCGAAAAAAAAAGGCGACTATTCAGCCGCCTTTCATTTTTTCTATATGTTTGTTAATTTCTGATTCTCATTTTATAAAATGAACGATAAACAAAATACAAAGCCAAAGCAAGAAATGCCAAACCAAAATAAGGAGCAATATCTCTAAATGATGGAGAGATGGCTATTTCCATGGCCAACAAGCCGAAAAGCGTTGTAAACTTGATAATAGGATTGAGTGCAACAGAAGAGGTGTCTTTAAAAGGATCGCCAACAGTATCGCCAACAACCGATGCTGCATGCAATTCGGTTCCTTTTTCTTTCATATCCACTTCAATTACTTTCTTTGCATTGTCCCAAGCGCCACCGGCATTCGCCATAAAAATGGCCTGATACAAACCGAAAAATGCAATCGAAATTAAATAGCTCACAAACAAAGAAACAGGAGCTGCAATTTTCAATTTTTCTTCAGGCGTCATTGAATCTACCAAACCCACTGGGGCTGACATAAAGGCAAATGCGAGCGCAAAAGAAAAAATAGCGATAAAAATGTTGAGCATTCCTTTTTGGGCATACACAGTACAAATTTGAACAACTTCTTTCGATTTGGCAGTGTCGGCTTTTTTAGGCGCATTTGGATCGAGATTGATATTGTCTTTGATATACGCCACCGCTCTACTTGCTCCGGTTGTAACCGCCTGAATACTTGCACCCGAAAACCAATAAATGACTGCTCCACCAAGTAAGAATCCAAAAATGGTATATGGATTAAGCAAGTTTAATATCTCTTCCGGTTTGATTCCTAAAGAATGTTCGATAACGAGAATTAAAGCAAAAATCATTGTGGTAGCTCCCACTACAGCAGTTCCAATCAAAACCGGCTTTGCAGTTGCTTTAAATGTATTTCCTGCGCCATCATTGGCTTCAAGATAATATTTCGATTTCTCAAAATCGGGTGTAAATCCAAAATCTCTTTCTATTTCACGTGTGGCAGTTTCTTTGTCTTCTTCTATCAATGATAGTTCATAAATAGATTGTGCATTATCCGTTACCGGGCCATAACTATCCACGGCAATGGTAACAGGACCCATGCCCAACATACCAAAAGCCACCAAACCAAAAGCAAAGATGGAAGGATAAATCATAATGTCGGCCAATCCATAATTGGAAGCAAAATAAGCCACATACATCAAGAAGAAGAAAACCATTCCTTGCCAGAAAGCACTAAAATTTCCGGCTACTAAGCCAGAAAGTATATTTAAACTGGCGCCACCTTCTTTCGAAGCTTCAACCACTTCTTTTACGTGCGTCGATTTAGGGCTGGTAAATAATTTGGTGAATTCAGGAATCAAAGCAGCACCCAAAGTCCCGGCACTGATGATGATAGAAAGTGGAATCCACATATTGTTACCAAGATCTCCTATTAAGAAATAACTGGCCAAAAAGGTAACACCCATAGACAAAATGGAGGTAATCCATACGAGTGAAGTGAGCGGTTTTTCAAAATCAATATCGTCCGCATTGCTGTATTTCGCTTTGGTAATTGCACCATTGATCCAAAAAGAAACGATAGAAGTAATAATCATTAGAATACGCATCACAAAAATCCAAGTCAACAATTGAGTTTGAATGGAAGCATCAGTTATGGCCAATAAAATAAATGAAATCAACGCAACGCCTGTTACACCATAGGTTTCAAAACCATCGGCAGTTGGACCAACAGAATCGCCTGCGTTATCACCAACACAGTCGGCAATCGTTCCCGGGTTTCTTGGATCGTCTTCGCCAATTTTGAAAATCACTTTCATTAAGTCAGATCCAATGTCGGCGATTTTTGTAAATATACCACCGGCAATCCGCAAGGCCGAAGCACCTAAAGATTCTCCAATCGCAAAACCGATAAAACTAGCTCCGGCATATTCTCCCGGAACAAACATCAAGATAATGAGCATCATGATTAATTCCAGCGAAATCAAAACTACGCCAATACTCATTCCGGCGTTCAACGGAATGTTCAATAATTTGATCGGTTTTCTTTCCAACGAAGCAAATGCCATACGGCTATTGGCCAATGTATTCATACGAATACCAAACCAAGCCACGCCATAAGAACCCAAGATTCCTAAAATTGTCCAGCCTAAAATCATCAATACGCCACCCACGCCAAACAGATTTTCGCCGTCGGCACCTTTGGATAAAAATCCAAAATAAAATGCAACGGCTGTTCCGATAAAAGCAAACAAGATTAGAATAAACTTCCCTTGTTGAATCAGATAGGTTTTGGACGTTTCAAAAATAACTTGAGCTACATCCAACATAGATTGATGAGCTTTTATTTTCTTAACCTGTACAAATTGATACAAGCCAAAAAGTAACCCAGCTATTGTAATCAAAAAGCCATAGTACAAAATACTTTGCTCTTTGATTGCATCGGGTATTACTAGGTCTGCTTCACTTGCCATGCTCATTGCAGGAAGCGTCAAACCTACTAGAATCGCGATAAGTTTTCTCATTTATAATATAGTTTTAGTGATTATTTTTCAAATTACGTTTTTCCTTCCTTCACTTGGCAATAGCAAAAAATGGATATTTTACATCCGTTTTTCAGACAAAATCAATACACTTTAAAGCTGGATTTTTCATTCAAAAAAGCATACAAAAATAGAAAAATATGCACAAAAGTACTATGCATGCATAAAATATTTTTCGATTTACAGCTTTGTGTTTTGTTGTTTCACCCAGAACTGTCCCTTTCCTTTTTCATTAGCCACTGTATTTCATCTATTTAGATAAATATGAGCAGTTTAAATAAAAATATAAAATATTTCAATCGTTTGCGCTAAATCTATTTTTTCTCTAAATAAACTCAAAAAAAAGGGCTTTATTATCGACAACTAAATCGTGTTTTTTGAATTTAAATTGCTGAACTTTATCAAAAAAATGTACATTTGTGATTGAATATCCTCATGCAAAAGATTGAATTAAAAATTGTAGGTCTTTCTTATAGTCACTCACAAAGCAGTGCTTATGCTTTGATATTGGGCGAAGTGAAAGGAAATAGACGCTTGCCAATTATTGTTGGAGGACTTGAAGCGCAGTCTATTGCCGTTGAGGTAGAAAAGCTAAAACCTGCCCGACCACTCACCCATGATCTTTTTAAGGCTTTTGCCGAAAATTTTGGTGTTTCGGTGCGAGAAGTGATCATAAACAAATTTTTTGAAGGGATTTTTTATTCTCTTTTGATTTGCGAAAAAGACGGGAAGATTATTGAGATTGATTCACGAACTTCAGACGCAGTAGCCATTGCCCTACGATTCAACAGCCCAATCTTTACTTACGAAAGTGTTATGTCTATTGGCGGAATCACTTTGGAAGGAGAGAAAGATGAGGATCCATTGTCATCAGAATTAGAAGAATCTGAATTTTCGACTTACTCAGTTTCAGAATTAGATGATTTGCTTCACAAGGCGATAGAACAAGAAAATTACGAACGCGCATCCACAATTAGAGATCTTATCAAAAAACGAAATAAATTAAAATGAGCTATTTAAAAACTAGGTTGACTATAATGAACTTTCTCCAGTTTTTTATTTGGGGATCGTGGCTAATTACTATTGGAGGATATTGGTTTCAAACCAAACAATGGAGTGGAACCGAATTTGGTGCCATTTTTTCTACAATGGGAATTGCCTCTTTGTTTATGCCTGCATTGGCCGGAGTTATTGCCGACCGCTGGGTAAATGCCGAAAAATTGTTGGGAATTTTCCATTTGCTTGGAGCTGTATGCTTGGCTTTAGCACCGCAAATGCAAACTCCCTCTTCCATGTTTGCGCTGATGCTGGTAAACATGATGTTTTATATGCCTACAATCTCTTTGTCAATCACAGTTTCCTATTCGGCTATGAATAAAGCCAAAATGGATGTAGTTAGAGACTACCCTCCAATCCGAGTTTGGGGAACAGTTGGGTTTATTGTGGCTATGTGGACAGTGAGTTTGTTGAAAATTGAAACGTCTGCTCTACAGTTTTATGTGGCTGCCATTGCTTCTGTTGTACTCGGCATCTACTCGTTTACACTTCCAACATGCGATGTAAGTCCTCAAGTAGAAAAGAAAACCTTGGTTGACACTTTGGGATTGAGAGCTTTTACTTTGTTTAAGCAACCCAAAATGGCTTTATTCTTCATCTTTTCGATGTTGCTTGGAGCCGCTTTGCAACTAACAAATGCGTATGGCGATACTTTCCTTCACGATTTTGCAAAAATTGATGCCTACAAAGATTTAGTAGCGATCAAATATCCGGCAATTATCATGTCCATTTCCCAAATGTCCGAAACGCTGTTTATCCTCACCATTCCTTTCTTCTTACGTAGATTCGGAATCAAAAATGTGATGTTGTTCAGCATGATTGCTTGGGTACTTCGGTTTGCACTGTTTGGTTTAGGAAATCCTGCCGATGGACTTTGGATGATTATCCTTTCTTGCATTGTTTATGGAATGGCGTTCGACTTTTTCAATATTTCAGGTTCGCTTTATATAGAAACCCAAACAGATCATAGCATTCGTGCTAGTGCACAAGGTGTTTTTATGATGATGACCAACGGTTTTGGTGCAATTTTTGGAAGTTGGACTAGCGGATTGATTATCGATCATTTTTTCAAAGCGGAGAATGGCGACTTTCAATGGCAAGGAATCTGGTTTACGTTTGCTGCTTATTCATTGGTTGTAGCCATTGCATTTGCTGTTTTCTTTAAACACAAACACGACCCAAAATCATTGGAAAGCTTTTCGCATTAATTGATTTTTTGAACTGATTACCACTTATGAAACAATATCTTGAACTGCTGGATTATGTTCTGCAAAATGGGACATTAAAAGCAGACCGAACTGGAACGGGGACGAAAAGTGTATTTGGATATCAAATGCGGTTTGATTTAGAGAAAGGATTTCCCGTTCTTACAACCAAGAAACTTCACCTTCGATCGATCATACACGAATTGTTGTGGTTTTTGCAAGGCAACACAAACATTTCGTATTTAAAGGAAAACAACGTTCGTATTTGGAACGAATGGGCCGATGAAAATGGCGAGTTAGGTCCTATTTATGGCTATCAATGGCGTTCATGGCCAGCTCGTGACGGGAAACACATTGACCAGATTGGCCAGATTATCGAATCGTTGAAAAACAATCCAAACTCGCGTAGGCACATTGTGAGTGCTTGGAATGTGGGCGAAATCGACAATATGGCGCTTCCACCCTGCCATATACTTTTTCAATTTTATGTAGCCAATGGGAAATTATCGTGCCAGTTGTATCAACGAAGTGCCGATATTTTCTTAGGAGTCCCTTTTAACATAGCCTCTTACGCTTTGCTAACAATGATGGTAGCTCAAATTTGCGGCCTGAAACCCGGAGAATTTATTCATACACTTGGCGATGCGCATATTTATTTAAACCACATCGACCAGGTAAAACTTCAGCTAAGCCGTTCTGCGTTGGATTTGCCTCGAATGAAAATAAACCCACAGATACAATCGATTTTTGATTTTAAATACGAGGATTTTGAATTGGTAAACTACCAAGCACATCCTTCTATAAAAGGCGAAATTTCAGTATAAAAAAAGCCGGAAGAAAATAAATTTCTTTCCGGCTCATTTTTTTTTGCAATTTTTATTATTTCTTTTCTGCCTGAATATCTTCTATAACCTTTATGGCTTCATAAATATAAATATCCTTGCGAATAGATTTCTGCCAGTCGATATTGATTTCTTTGCGAGTGGTATCCGATTCGAAGTAGGATTTGTCGGCGCTTAAATTGCGAACGCTTATTGGCAATTCCTCTTTTCCAATCTCTCCAAATTTTTTCGATTCCAATTCCTGTTGATTCTGCAATTTTACAAATTCTTCATAATTCAATGGTTCGGTGGTCAGATTAGTTTCTTCCTTAATCTGTAATGCTTTTTCGTTTAGCAAACTGAAAGGCGAAGACTTAGCCAATCGTTCTTTGCTTTTTTGCTCTATCGAATTGAAATCGGGAATCGCTGTAGAAGAAACATTGTAGGCAACGGCTTTGATCTCATCCCACGGCATGGCCCATTCTTCTTCTTTTTCGCCAAAGTCGATGTAAGAATAGATGTCGGGAAGAACAATTTCCGGAATTACTCCTTTTTTCTGAGTGGCGCCTCCGTTGATGCGATAAAATTTTTGCATCGTAAATTTTAGCGATCCCAATTCTTTGTACTGATTAAGCCTAGAAGGCAACATCCGATCTAATTCTGAAAACCGTTGAACGGTTCCTTTTCCGTAAGTGGATTTTGTGCCTACTATCACAGCCCGGCGATAATCTTGCATTGCAGCAGCCAAAATTTCGGAAGCTGAGGCACTGAACGAATTCACCAAAATAACCAAGTTTCCATCAAAATAAACTTTTGAATCGTTGTCGCTCAAAACTTGCACTTGTCCTTTCCCATCTTTTACTTGAACAACAGGACCGCTTGAGATAAATAAACCGGCAATATCCACTGCATCCATCAAACTTCCACCACCATTGTTTCGCAAATCGAGGATGATATTCTGGATACCTTCATTGCGAATTTTCTCTATTTCCTTTTTCATATCGCTACCCGAATTGCGACCATTCGGATCGTTGAAATCGGAATAAAATGAGGGAAGATAAACATAAGCTATCTCTTGTCCTTGCGTAGTTTTGTCGGCAATGACAGCCGATTTTGCATAGGTTTCTTCACGCACAACTTTATCCCTGATAATGGGAACAATCAAAACCCGCCCGTCGGGTTTGCGAATGGTCAGGCGAACTTCGGTTCCCTTTGGTCCACGAATCATTTGCACGGCATCGTCCAATCGCATATCGTAAACATCGATGGCTTCTTTATTTCCCTGTCCCACTTTCATAATCAAGTCTTCGGCTTTCAATTCGCCTTGTTTCCACGAAGGACTTCCCGGAACTATTTCCATCACTCTCACATAGCCGTCTTTGCTTGAAAGTGTGGCTCCAATTCCTTCCACAGTTCCAGAAAACTGAATATCAAAATCGTCTTTTGCTTTGGGCGGAAAATAACTTGTATGCGGATCAAAAGTAACAAGCAAAGCATTGATATACACACTTATTTTATCCGTATTGTTGCTTTGGTCTATCATCCGATGAAACCATTCGTTGTGACGTTTCAGAATACTTGCGCGGGCTTCCTTTTCGAGTTGATCAAAGGTTTTCACTTTTACAGTATCACTTTTAGCAGCCGCTTTTTCCTGCATTTTCGTGGCAGCATAAACCTGACTAATAACCTGATATTTAAGTGCCTGTCGCCACGAATCTTTCAACTCGTCTAAATTTTTTGAATACGGCAATTTGTCAGAATCGAGCTCTATCGTTTCTTTTGCCGAATAATCAAATGGTTGAGCCAATAAATCCTGGTAAATTTTTTGAACCTGAGGATTTCGCTTTTCGACCAATTGAGTGCTTAGATTAAAAAAATCGAGCTGATCGTTGAGCAATTGATCATCGAGCTGATAGCGATATTGATTTAAGAGATCGACATCTTCTTGGAGAAGAAATTTTTTTGTTCGGTCGATACTTTTCAAATATTCGCTGAAAAAATTGGCCGACAAGGAATCGTCGATGGGGCGAGGTTGATAATGTGCACTTTCCAAGGTGGCCACCACAACATTGCTTAAAAGTTTGTTTTTTTGATTGTCGAATATTTCTTTCTCTGCTTGGGTTTCGAGAGAAGATTGCGCTGAAACAAGAATAGAAATAGCCCAAAACAGCAAGCCGAAAAAGTACATAAGCTTATGATTTCGCATGTGCATTAATAATTAAGTTAATTGTTGAGACAAACGAAGTCTCAGGGTCAAAATTAGAAAATAAATGCGCTTCCCAATTTATTCGGCTGTTAATTATTGTTAAGCTCAAAAAGCATTTTTTTATTGTAAATAAACAGGCCGAGGAATCGGTAATAAAAAACCCGATTTCTCGGGTTTTTAGTATTAAATATCGATGTTTGCGTATTTAGCATTTTGCTCAATGAAAGCGCGTCGAGGCGGCACATCGTCGCCCATAAGCATAGAGAAAACATGATCTACTTCGGGTTCATTTTCGATGGTCACTTGTCGCAGCGTTCTGGATTCGGGGTTCATAGTGGTTGACCAGAGTTGTTCGGCATTCATCTCTCCCAAACCTTTGTAGCGTTGAATATGAACACCTTTGTCTTTTCCGTCGATGGCCATACGGCTACTTATAAGATCGCGTTGATTGTCGTCCCAAGCATATTGCTCTTCTTTGCCTTTTCGAACTAAATACAAAGGTGGTGTGGCAATATAAACAAATCCTTGCTCAATCAATTCTTTCATATAGCGAAAGAAGAAAGTCAAAATTAAAGTTGCAATGTGGCTACCGTCCACATCGGCATCAGTCATAATGACAATTTTATGATAGCGCAATTTACTCAAATTTAAAGCTTTGCTATCATCATCTGTTCCAACACTAACACCTATGGCAGTGTACATATTTCTAATCTCTTCGCTATCGAATATTTTGTGAGGCATTGCTTTTTCTACATTCAAAATTTTTCCGCGAAGAGGAAGTATAGCTTGTGTTCTGCGATCGCGACCTTGTTTTGCGGTTCCACCTGCAGAATCTCCTTCTACTAAATATATTTCAGATAATGCAGGATCACTTTCAGAGCAGTCGGCCAATTTTCCGGGCAATCCGGAGCCTGACAAAACGTTTTTGCGTTGAACAAGCTCGCGTGCTTTTCGAGCTGCATGACGAGCTGTAGCAGCTAAAATAACTTTGTTCACAATAATCCGAGCTTCTTTTGGATTTTCTTCCAAAAAGATAGACAACGCTTCACTTACGGCTTGATCTACGGCTCCCATCACTTCGGAGTTCCCGAGCTTTGTTTTGGTTTGACCTTCGAACTGAGGTTCTTGTACTTTAACAGAAAGTACTGCGGTTAAGCCTTCACGAAAGTCATCGCCCGAAATATCGAATTTTAACTTGCTAAGCATTCCGGATTTATCGGCATAGGATTTCAATGTCCTCGTTAATCCTCTACGAAAACCACTTAGATGCGTTCCGCCTTCGTGTGTATTGATATTATTCACGTAGGAATGCAAGTTTTCGGAAAAAGACGTATTGTATTGCATCGCAATTTCAACGGGAATATCCTGTTTTTCGCCTTCAATATAGATTGGATTTTCTGTTAGTTTAACACGCGTTTCATCCAAATATTCAATAAAATCTTTCAATCCATTCTCTGAATAAAATCGCTGAAAGACAAAATTTCCATTGTTGTCAATATTTCTTTCATCAGTTAATGTAAGTTCTATTCCTTTATTTAAGAAAGACAATTCGCGCAAACGCGAAGCGATTGTCTCGAAATTGTATTCTCTGACAGTAAAAATAGTATAATCAGGATAAAAAATAATATCTGTACCCGTGCGATCCGATTCACCCATTACTTCAACCGGAGTGATGGGTTTTCCAATGCTGTATTCTTGTTTGAAAATTTTCCCTTCGCGATAGACTTGTGCAATTAAGTGGGACGAAAGTGCATTGACGCAACTCACCCCAACTCCGTGCAAACCACCAGAAACTTTATAGCTTCCTTTATCGAATTTTCCTCCTGCATGGAGCACAGTCATAACGACTTCCAAGGCACTTTTTTGTTCCTTTTCGTGAAATCCGGTAGGGATTCCTCTTCCATTATCGTAAACACGAATGGAATTGTCTTTTTGAATGAAAACTTCTATTTTATCGCAATGACCAGCTAAAGCCTCATCAATTGAGTTGTCAACAACCTCATAAACAAGATGGTGTAAACCTTTTTCGGAAATATCTCCGATATACATTGCAGGTCTTTTTCGTACTGCTTCTAAGCCTTCCAGCACCTGAATATTATCCGCTGAATATTCACCTTGTTTTCTTAACTCTTCTTCTGTCATAATTCTCTTTTTATAAGCTTGCAAAGGTACAAAAAAGCCCACTATAAACCGCTTCTCAAATGAATGGAAATGCGAGTTTTTGTTAACATTTGTTAAGGAAAAACTTTCGGAATATGATTAAGCCGATTGATCCTAACTTGTTTTTGAAAAAGCAGAAAAAATCTTTTTTTTAAATTCCTTCTTTTTGACTAACCGATGATCCAAACTGCATTAAATAGGCTTTGATAAATTCGTCCAAATTACCATCCATAACGGATTGAACATTGGATGTTTCCATTCCTGTTCGAACGTCTTTGACCAATTTGTAAGGATGCATTACATAATTTCGGATTTGGGAGCCCCACTCAATTTTTTTCTTATTGCTTTCGATTGCATCAATTGCTTCTTGCTTTTTTCTCAATTCTACTTCGTATAGCTGCGACTTCAACATTTGCATTGCTTTTTGTCGGTTTTGACCTTGAGAGCGTGTTTCCTGACATTCTACAATAATTCCGGAAGGGGCATGTTTTAATCGCACAGCAGTTTCCACTTTATTTACATTCTGGCCACCCGGGCCTCCCGATCGAAAAGTATCCCACGAAATATCGGCAGGATTTACTTCTATTTCAATATTATCATCTATTAAAGGATAGGCATAAACGGAGGCGAAAGAAGTGTGTCTTTTGTTGGCCGAATCGAAAGGAGAAAGCCGAACCAATCGATGAACGCCATTTTCGCCTTTTAAATAGCCATAGGCAAATTCACCTTCAAACTCGATGCTGACTGATTTTATTCCGGCAACATCTCCTTCTTGATGGTCGATAATTTTCACTTTATAGGCTTTTTGTTCGCCCCAACGTAAATACATACGCATAAGCATTTCGGCCCAATCTTGACTTTCTGTTCCGCCTGCTCCCGGATTTATTTTTACAATGGCGCCAAGTTTATCTTCCTCGCCACTTAGCATATTGATAAATTCCAGCCCGTCGATGTATTTGAGCGTCTCAGCATATTGTTCTTCAACATCTTGCTCAGCAGCTTCTTGCTGTTTATAAAATTCGAAAATAACTTCCAAATCGGCGAATGCCGAAACGGCTAAATCGAAATCATTCACCCATTTTTTTTTGGTTTGAATGGATTTTAAAATCTTTTCGGCTTCTGTTGAATTGTTCCAGAAATCTGGAGCTTGGGTTTTTTCTTCCTCTTCAATTACTTCAATTTTCTTACGGTCAACGTCAAAGATACCTCCTCAAAGCATCGACTCGTATTTTCAAGTTTCTGATATCATCTATCAATATCATGCTTATAATTTATTCGTTAGTGAAAATTTCCAATTCTTTCCATATCAATTCCGACTCGTATCCTTTTGCGTAAAGATATTGAGCTATTTTCTGATTTCTTTCAAAAGTGTTTTTTGCCTGAACTTCTGATATTTTTTTCTCAATGAGATTGTGCAAAGTTAATCGATATTCTTCATCGCTTATATTTTCGAGTGCTTTAATAATGGAATACTTCGAAACTTGGCGAAATTTCAACTCGCTTTCGATTTTTATTTTGCCCCAATGCTTTGTCCTAAAATGGCCTCCGGCATAATGCAATGCAAATCTTTGTTCATGAATAAATCCTTGGGTTATCAAATCCGAAAGAACATCGTCTCTGATTTCTTCATCCACTTCCCATTCACGAAATTTTTGTTCAACATCCCATTGGCATCGTTCCTGATAAGCGCAATATTTTTGTGTTTTGGCTAGAACAATTTCGTAATCATAAAGTTTAGGCATAATTTCGTTTTGAATTGTTCAAAAATAGGTAATTCTTCTCAATTTTAGTTAAGTCCTATTTTTGAATTAACTTCGCTAAGAATTTAATGCGATAAAGAAATGCGTAAAGAGGTTGATTTTTTAGTAATTGGAAGTGGCATTGCAGGCTTGAGTTATGCTCTAAAAGTAGCAGAAAAAGGAAAAGTATTGATTGTAACGAAATCGAATGCTGACGATACGGCCACAAAATATGCGCAAGGTGGAATTGCTGCTGTGATGTACACACCCGATACGTACGAAAAGCACATTCAAGACACCTTAATAGCTGGAAATTTTCTGTCGGATGAAAAGATAGTACGAATGACCATTACCGAATCGACAGAACGCGTAAAGGAATTGATTGAGTGGGGAACAGAATTCGACAAGAACGAAATTGGGGAATTTGATTTGGGGAAAGAAGGTGGTCATTCTGAACATCGGGTTTTGCACCACAAAGACAGCACCGGATTGGAAATTGAGCGCGCATTGCTAAAAAAAGCCACAGAACATCCAAATATTGAATTTTGGGAAAATCAATTTACAATTGATATCATCACCCAACACCATTTGGGGGAGGAAGTCCGCCGAAAAACGAAAGATATCAAATGCTTTGGCGCTTATGTTTTGGATCCACAAACCGGAGAAGTGCATACGGTCATTTCTAAACTTACCATGTTGGCAACCGGCGGAATTGGAAACCTTTATCAATCGACTACCAATCCTAAAATTGCTACCGGCGATGGAATAGCCATGGTTTATAGAGCCAAAGGGAGAATTGATAACATGGAATTTGTTCAGTTTCATCCTACCTCCTTGTTCCATCCGGGCGAAACGCCTTCTTTTTTAATTACAGAAGCTCTGCGAGGTTTTGGCGGTATTCTGAAGACAAAAAAAGAAAAGCCGTTTATGGAAAAATACGATTCGCGCGGATCACTTGCCCCACGCGATATTGTAGCACGCGCTATCGACAATGAAATGAAAACCAGCGGCGACGATTGTGTTTTTTTAGATTGCAGACATTTAAATGCCAATAGTTTGATTTTGAATTTCCCTACTATCTACGCCAAATGTTTAAGTATCGGAATAAATTTTACGAAGGAAATGATTCCGGTTGTTCCAAGCGCACATTATTCTTGTGGAGGAATAAAAGTAAACGACTTTGGGATGAGTTCGATTCAAAACTTATATGCCTCCGGCGAATGTTCTTCAACCGGACTTCATGGAGCCAACAGATTAGCATCCAATTCATTATTAGAGTCCATTGTTTTTTCGCATCGCGCTAGCGTACATGCAATCAATCATTTTTCATTGGTCGGTTTTCAGGAAGGGATTCCCGATTGGAACGCCGAAGGTGCAGTTTTAAACGAAGAAATGATTCTGATAACCCAATCGACCAAAGAGCTTCAAGGGATTATGAGCAATTATGTGGGCATTGTCCGATCCAATCTACGCCTAAAACGTGCGCTAGATCGGTTGAAGATTATTTATTGTGAAACAGAAGAGTTGTACGACAAATCCATCTTATCTGTTGAAATATGCGAACTGCGCAATCTGATAAATGTGGCCTATTTGGTACTCAAAATGGCTTTAGCACGAAAGGAAAGCCGTGGACTTCATTATTCGTTGGATTATTTACCCAAGAATAACTAGTTAGCGGTTGAGCAGTCGGTAGTTTTTATATTCCCCAATTCGAAAGTTGGTATAGAGTTCGATAAAATGGAGAATTTTCGTTTTAAAATTAAAATTCTTTTTTGTTGGGTCGAAGTCGAAATTCCAATTTTTTGCAGCAATCCGATTTTGCATCACTTGGGGATGCGATTCATTGAAATGAGCCAATGAATCAATTTTGGAATAATCAAAACTGCCTTTTGTGAAATTTCTATTTTCCTTGAACTTTTCCCCTTCGAACAAAGAAGGGAAAAATGCCTGCTTAGACTGCTGAATATCGGGTGGTTTAACCCATCCATAATGAAACACTTCTGCATCGAGCATTTTTACCTTCAATTTTTTGTTTTCTTTTCGAAATCCTTGTGCATCGCGATAGGATTTTATTTTTTTGTTGTTTCGAATAAGTCGGATTTCTCTTCTATACCATTTTCTGGAATCGCCAACAAAATCGTATGAGCCATAAAAATGCTTGTATTTGAATAGGAATCCATCAAGCTCAGTATCATGCAAGTTGTCAATCATGGCCTTTTTAATCAGTGGCAGATATTTTTCGTGTATAACCTCATCGCCTTGCAAATAAAAAGCCCAGTCGCTTTCCGAATCTATTTGATGGAAAGCTTTGTCGGTTTCTTGGGCCAAAACGCGTCCGCCTTGCCGAAGCGAATCGTCCCAAACACTTTGAATAATTTTGATTTTTGGCGAATCGATGGCTTGCACCAACCCGAGCGTATTGTCGTTCGATTGGCCAACAAGCACGATGAATTCGTCCACGAGAGGCAAAATAGATTGGATAGATTCGACAATGGGGTAATCGTATTTGATGGCATTTCGAATAAAAGTGAATCCGCTAACTTTCATTATTACAAGTCTTTAACGCTTAAACTCTAAATTATCCTTCCCTATTCAAAATTGAATTTTCAGAAATTGATGATTCCGATATAATTAGAAGGTGTTATCTTTTTCAGCTCTACTTTTATATGATCGGCTACATCCAAATTATCGACAAACTCGTGAATGGCTTTCTGGTTTATTTTTTCGTTTTTTCGAGTCAATGCCTTCAACACTTCGTAAGGATTTGCATAATTCTCGCGACGCAAAATGGTTTGGATTGCTTCCGCAATAACGGCCCAATTTTCGTCTAAATCTTTTTTTATTTTTTCTTGATTCAAGATCAATTTGTCCAATCCTTTGTGAAGCGATTTATAGGCAAGCAAACTATGCGCCAATGGCACACCAATGTTTCTTAAAACGGTTGAGTCAGTTAAATCGCGTTGTAGCCGAGAAATAGGAAGCTTGGCCGATAAGTGTTCAAAAATTGCATTCGCCATACCAAGATTTCCTTCGGAATTTTCGAAGTCGATTGGATTCACCTTATGGGGCATAGCCGAAGAACCCACTTCACCACTTTTTATACTTTGTTTGAAATAATCCATCGAAATATAGGTCCAGAAATCGCGATTTAAATCGATGAGGATGGTATTAATCCGTTTTAGGTTATCAAAAAACGCGGCTAAATAATCGTAATGTTCAATTTGAGTGGTGGTTTGCAGCCGAACCAAACCCAGATTTTCTTTCACAAATTTATTGGCAAAAGTGGGCCAATTGATTTGCGGATAAGCCACATGATGTGCATTAAAATTGCCGCTTGCACCGCCAAATTTGGCAGCAAATGGAATTCGTTCCATCATTTTTAATTGATTTTCTAAACGCTCAACAAAAACATACATTTCTTTGCCCAAACTGCTTGGCGAGGCTGGCTGGCCGTGAGTTCTGGCCAACATTGGGATTTTTTTCCATTTTTTCGCATTGTCTTTCAATTCAAAGATCAAAAGTTTTAACTCAGGCAAAATCACATTGAAAAATCCTTCTTTTAAAGAAAGCGGAGTTGCCGTATTGTTAACATCTTGCGACGTCAACCCAAAATGTATATATTCTTTGTAATCAGCAAGTTCGAATTTGTCGAATTGTTCTTTTATAAAATATTCAACTGCTTTTACATCATGATTCGTCACTTTCTCTATTTCTTTAATGCTCAGCGCATCGGCTTCCGAAAAATTCAGATATATTTTCCGGAGCTTTTCGTACTCTTTTTTTGGAAAAGATTTTAGTTGCGGAATAGGATATTCGCACAAAGCAATAAAATATTCTATTTCGACCAATACGCGATAACGGATCAGCCCTTTTTCAGAAAAGTAAGTACTTAAACTTTCTGTTTGATTGCGGTATCTGCCGTCTATTGGACTTATGGCATTGAGAGCGGATAAAGTCATATTCAAATATTTTGAACAAAAATACAAAAGATTGCTCGATAAAAATGCGGTAAAACAGTCTAATTTGGGCAATTCTTAGGGCGATTATTTCAACAAACAAACTATTAGCTATA
>KB228669.1_pt85 | contig 21424 bp, 17 predicted proteins | sample 524768 | NCBI WGS metagenome assembly AMQJ01 (sample SAMN00998488, study PRJNA167727) | sediment metagenome | isolation source: subsurface aquifer sediment | place: USA: Rifle, Colorado | collected Aug-2009
ATCAAATTTTCCATTAAGAAAAAAGACTTAAACGATTTCGTTTAAGTCTTTTGTGTGATCTGGCTGGGATTCGAACCCAGGACCCTTTGATTAAAAGTCAAATGCTCTACCAACTGAGCTACCAAATCAATACTGCTAAGCGGCTGCAAAAGTACATTTTATTTTTAATCTGCCAAATGTTTTTTTACTCAGGCCTTTTCCCATTGCTGAGTTTCAAAATTGAAACGTTTGATGACCCTACAAGGATTTCCAACTGCTACACTATAAGCCGGAATACTCTTTGTAACTACGCTTCCGGCACCTATCTGACATCGTTTCCCAATCGTTACGCCGGCAACCACTACCGAATTGGCGCCAATATGAGCATCTTCTTCAATCAGAATGCCTTTTACGTCCAATGCTTGTTTACTCGAATTTTCGTTCCCGTCTTTGTAGCCATGATTAAAACCGCCCAAAAAAACATGTTGTCCTGTTCCGCTGCCGTTTTTCATCGTAACCGGACCAATAATGACGGTGCCAATTCCAACGCGACATCGATCACCAATGATTACATCGCCGGCACCATTGTTTATGGTTGTAAAACTTTCTACAATAGAATCGGCACCCACATCGAATTTGTTGTAGGGAAATACATCTATACGCGATTGTCGACTTCTAACCAAACTGTGTTTGCCACGTTTATGAAAAAACGGATTGACAAACAAGCGAATCCACAGCCTTGGACGTGGACGCCTTGCTGGATGAATCATCCACATCACTAATTTTTTTATTCGCGGATCGGATTTTAATTTTTCTTTTAAACTCATACCTTTATTCTTTCCAGCCTTTTTCGAAGGCTACTATGTATTTATATATTTCGTTTACATTGTTTTCCCAACTGTGGCTCAATCCGCAGGCTTTTCTTTGCTTTTGCAATTCCTCGGAATTTTCTGACAAGGCTTTTTCAACCACCGAAATCCATTCGTCGGGAGTGGTAGCCAAGTAGGTGGTTTCTTTGAAATAATCCATTGCTTTGGTTGCCGTGGCTGCTGTTGGTTTTCCCATGGCCAGATATTCGTCAATTTTGCGTGGATAATTCCCAATGGTGGCTTCATTGATCAATTGTGGATTCATGCACACATCAAATCCTTTGATATAGTTTGGAAGTACTGCCGAATCGCGGCTTCCAAGAAAATGAACATTGGCAATTTGATGCAATTCGGAGGCTTTAAACTGATCGTCTTCGGGGCCAACCAACACAATTTGCCATTCTTTTTTGATTTTGGCCATATAAACCAGTAGTTGGATGTCTAAACGTCTTCCGGACAGAAATCCTACATATCCAATGATTGGTTTTGGAATGGTTTTCAAATCTTCAGCAACTGGAATTGCATGATTGTCGTCGTTGAATAAACTCACATCACAACCTTGTCCAACCATATACGAATGATTGTTGAACTGAAGTCCATATTCAGTATAGAGCGTGCTATTGTTGACCACCACATCGGCTTTTGCTATCAATTTTGGTTCAAGACGAAGTCCATGAGTTCGCCAATAGGGATTTTTTGTTAGAAAATCACGCATATAATAAACGTAAGTCTTTGGTTTTAAAAATTCTTTCAGATAAAGACCCAAAAACATTGAACTGTCGTTGAAAAGAATCACATCCTTAAAATTGAGCCGGTCAATGGCCGATTGAATATCTTTTGCTAATGTTCTATTTCTTTGCTTATTGAAGAAATCGTAAAGAAAACCGTCCGGAATAAAATTGATTGATTCGACTTGATGTTTTGGGTAAAGATTCCACATATTTGGTTTAATTTCTTCGATATCAGTTTCTAAACCTTGGCTTATTCTCAGACGTTTTGCAACTCTTTCATCAGTCTTCGCATTCTTTTTGGTATTTCTATCCAACGGACTATTCACATACAACACGCGATTGAAGCGTGCCATTTCCTCTGCAATGTTTTTGCAATTGCTGCCAATTTCGATATCCCAAGCTTGAATACCAATTACTACTATGTCTCGTCCGCGTATCATCATTTATTTTTTTTGATTTCTTTACTATCTATTCCTGAGCTGGTATGTTTTGTATGAAGAAATTGTTTGTTGGCTCCCTTTAATTTCAAAAGTGATAAAAACATCAAGAAAAATCCTTTCGGAAGCAACCAAACGGCTTTTAAAGTTTTGCCGGAATAGAATTTTCGTGGAATAGAAAAAACGAAAGTAAGGACCACCAAAACAAAGAGTTTAATCCATGCAATGGCTATAACATTGGGAATGAAGAATATACTGATAAAGAAGATAATGCTCATAAATCCCAATAAAAGAATTCGAGGTGGAAGAAAAGTATGAAAAGCTTTATTGAAAAAGTCGATATTTCCTTTGGTGATAAGCGCAACAAAGCTTTCGGCAAAATAGCGTTTGAAATAAACCCACTGTGCACTCAGCCACCTGCGACGTTGATGTTGGAATACTTCCGCTTTTTGTACTTTTTCGTCGTAGCAATAGGCATCGTGAACATATTCGATGGTAATTCCATCGCGACACATTTTTAAATCAATTTCTTTGTCGAATCCGCCAATAGCATGCACATCTTTCATCATTTTTTTAAAGAAAGCATAGTCGAAAGCCATTCCAGAACCAATTATAGCGGAGGAAACGCCCAGAACTCTTGCTCCTTTTCGAAAGATATGGTTGTTTATTTCTTCCGAAATGGCATCTAAAACGGCAAAACCGCTGTCGGCATTTTTAGCCACACGATGCCCCTGAACAGCTATAAATCCGGCCTGAAAGCTGGCGTTTATTTTGCTGAGAAAATCATCGGCAATCAGATTGTCGGCATCCAAAATAAGCACCGCATCATACTCATCGCCTAAAACTTCCATCGCTTTATTGAGGGCTTTTGCTTTGGTGCTTTTTTCGAACGAAACTTCAATCACTTTGATAGGCAATTCGCGTAAGGCTGAAAGTGTTTCGGCTCTGTACGAATCGGCAATGGCAATCACATCAAATTTATCTTTGGGATAATCTTGCTCCAAGGCATCTTTGCATACTTCTACAATAATTTCATCTTCCTTGTAACCTGGAATCATCACGGCAAACTTGCGGAGTTTCAAATCTTTTGGTTTGGGTTTTTTGTATGGAAATAAACCGGCTACTGCATTAATAAAGATATACAATGAAGTGATTACCAAATATCCATAGAATATCCACATGGCTATTTCAATCAATAGGAAAATTAGATTCATGATTTGATATTGTTTGTTGTGAGTTTAGGACTATGATGAACTTTTTTTGATCGGATATTGTAGAGGTGCCACAATACGCCAATGGAATAAGCTTTGATAAATTTGGGTCCGCCTTTGATGGCTTGCAATGCGGCATTTTTTGGCACGGCAATAAATAGTTGATATAAAACAGCCAGAAAATAGGTGAATCCGTAAAAATTTCGACGTAAATAGAGGATTCTGTTTCGGGTCATATAATAAGCTCTTAAAGCCGAAATTCTACCTCCAGTTGATACCGATTCTTTATGAAGAATTACTGAATTGTGAACGTAATAAATCTTGTATCCGGCCTTACGAATTCGATGTGCCCAATCCAATTCTTCGTAATACAAAAAAAAGATATCGGCCATCAGTCCAACTTCTTGGACAACTCGCATCGGAATCATCATCGCGGCTCCATGTCCGTAGGCAGCTTCTACATCTTCTTCGTATTGACCCAAGTCTTTTTCGCCAAAACCTCTCGCGCCACCTCGTTGGGTGATTGGATTAATAGGTTCGTATCCAACATATTGAAGCGTATCTGGGGAATGAAAAAATCGAATTTTTGGACTTACAATTCCAATTTGAGGGTTGTTTTCCATTTTATCCACCAAAGGCTCCAGAAAATTCTTTTCAACTTCGGTGTCGTTGTTCAACATCAAAACATACTTTCCTTTGGCCACTTCAAAACCAAGATTGTTGCCACCGGCAAAGCCGAGGTTTTTATCGCTTTTGATGTAAATAATTTCGGGAAATGCTTCTTTGACTATATCCGGATTTCCGCTGGGGCTCGCATTGTCAACGATTATGATTTCTATATTTGGATAGGAGACCTGTTTTAAAGATTTTATCATCTCTATGGTAACTTCAGGATGACCATATTGTACGGATACAATCGAAACGAGTGGTTGTTCTTTCATTAAATTGTTCGTTTGCATGTGAATTTTTGTTCGTGATTAAAAGAATTCAAATGACGTATCTAAATTACAAAATAAATAAGACGAAGCAATTTTTTTTTGAAATTCCGGAAAGAAAGGCTTGTTAGTTAAATTTAAAGTTGGGGATTGTTGTGAATTTCCGGATTCGAATAATTCTTTAAATTCCAAAAAACACCGTCCCAATAAGCTTTTACTAAATCGGTTTTGCCTTTTAGAAGCAAGACAATGCTATTTTTTCCGATGGCAACCAAGAGCTGATAAATGAGTGCAAACGCAAACGCAAAACCGTGAATATTTCGGCGCATAAATACAAGCCGGTTTCGGGAAAGATAATAGGTTTTCAAGATGCTGTTGTTTCCGGTTGTTACGCTGCCTTTATGATACACAATCGAGTTGTGAACAAAAGCCATCGTGTAGCCGACTTTTCGCATGCGAATGCACCAATCGGCCTCTTCGTAGTACAAAAAAAATTCATAGCTCATCATTCCAACTTTCTGAATTACTGCCATCGGAACCATCATGGCGGCGCCATGTGTATAAGCTGTTTCTTTATCAAAATCAAACTGTCCATTATCTATTTCATCTTGCCCGATGGTTTTGTTTCGAATCGTCCATTTGTTTATCTCGGTAAATCCAGCGTATTGAATCAGGTTTTTGTTGTGAAAAAAGCGAATCTTAGGACTGATTGCTCCAAGATTTGGGCTTTCTTGAAATTTCTTTACCAAAGGCTCTAAGAAACCGACTTCTACCTCCACATCATTGTTTAGCAACAATACAAATTCGCCTTGTGCACGCATAATTCCCAAATTGTTTCCGCCGGCAAATCCATAATTAATAACGCTTTCAACAAGTATTATCCGTGGATATTTTGCTTTCATCTTTTGGGGACTGTCGTTGGGGGAGGCATTGTCCACAACAATTATTTCAATGTTTGGATAGCTTATTTTCTCAAGCGATTCAATCAATTCCATGGTGGTTTCGGAATGGTTGTAATTCACCGTAACGATTGAAATCAAAGGGAATTGCTGTGCTTGGGTTTTCGCCATTTTTAAATTTTCTGGTCAAATTTAGGAAATTTGTCGAATCTTTTCTTATCTTTAACCACCAAAGCAAACAATTATTAAAATAGACTCTAATGAAAACCACCTGCCTTTACGGAAGTTTTGATTCCGATCAAAAAATTGCAAATAAGCTTGCAATTCTTGTAGAAAAAAAGTACAGCGACTCTTTTCTGATTGCCGAAAATTTTGAGGAAGCCAAGCTGGGAACAGTAAGTTTGTATTTCAGTGGATTGCTCTACAATCAGAAAGAATTGAATGCATCTTTTCTCGAAGCCATTTTATCCGATGCCGATTTGCTGCTTCGTATTTTTTTGAAAGAAGGAATCAAAGGATTTACCAAAGTCAACGGAAAGTTCCTCATTTTGATTTATGAAGATGCCCAATTTATGGCTGTTCGCGATCGCTATGGCGAAGGTCCCATGTTTTTTTATACAGATCATTGTTTTACCAATCTTTTCAATCAGATATTCGATTTCAAAGATTTTAAACCCATTCCAAACCGCGATGCCATTGCTACCTATTTGATGTATAGTTATATACCGGCTCCGCTCACTTCTTTGTCGGGACTTAAAAAGCTGGAAGGTGGTGGAGTTTTGTTCAAAAATAAGGACGGATTTCGTTCTGAAACACTTTTTTCGTACGAAGAATTTGTTTCGAACAGGATAAGTATTAGCGAACCTGAAGCACTGGAAGAATACGAACGATTGTTTAAGCTGTCGATTAAAAGACGCATTCAACATATGGACACTGTTGGTGCTTTGCTAAGTGGTGGTTACGATTCGGGTGGAAATATTTCTGTTTTGCCAGAGGTTTTTTCGGGGAAAATAAAATCGTATTCGATCGGTTTTAAAGACAATCCCTTTTCGGAATTGCCTTTTGCGCGGATGATGGCCGAGAAGTTTGGCGCTGAACACAACGAATATTTGATGGATGGCTCAGAATTGGAAGATTTGCCTTTTTTGGTGAAAAACATGGGCGATCCTTTTTCCGAGTCGGGCTGGATGCTGAACAATTCGGCTATGAAATTGGTTCATGATAAAGAACTGCCGGTTGTTTTGGGTGGCGATGGAAGCGATCAGTTGTTTACGGCTGCACTCAAAGAAGTGGCTTTTAAATATTTGCTGAAAAAGAAAATGTTGAGTCCGGCTCAGAAAATGTTTTCTGCACTGTCGCGAAATTCGTTTTTCGAAAAAGACAATGTGTTTTTCCGTGCGCGTTTTCACAACGATAAAATTTTGGGAATCCTACGTCCCGATCATTTTGGCCTTCAAAAATACCAAGTAAAGCAGTTGCTTGGCATAAATTCATTTCAAGAGCATCCAACTTTGGCATCCATACCCGAGTCCTACAATTCGTTCGACGAGCTGTTCAACCTTCGGAATTATTTTGTAGATATCAAACAAAATTCAAGCGAAGTGATTCTAAACAAGGCATCGCGTATCTCTCAAATGTACAATGTGAATTTGGGTTTCACTTATATTGATTTGGATGTGTTCAACTTTGTAAGTTCCTTGCCACGAAATCTAAAAGTGAAAGGAAGCATCGAAGAAATAGCAAAAGGGAAAGGCGTTTCGAAATATCTACTGAAAGCACTGATAAAACCAAAACTTCCGCCCGAAGTCACTGCTCGTAAAAAACAAGGTGGTTTTTCGCCTTTGCAAATATTTTTTGGTGATGCCGAAAAACGACAAAAAATATATGCCTATATGTTGAAGAATGAAATCTCGAATTCGTTTTTCGATGCGAAATTTTTGCAGGAATTTTTTCGCGCTTATGAACTTTCGGTTGATGGAAATTATTGGTTTTGGTACAAACAAACTATGGCCAACAGAATGATTAATTTATTGGTGATGGCGCTTTGGTGGGATATTTTTATCGTAAAAAAAGAAGGTAAATCATTAAGCGATTTTATTGGATAAATAGATTGAAGCTCAGCTAAAAATTCTTTATTCTAATGTTCGTCTATGTTTTTGTACTTTTGCACCTCTTTACAAAAACGTTTAGGAATATTTTTGATTAAACAGCCTATTTAGAATTTATGATGACTGAGTTTAGAATTCAAACTGAACAATTTGCCGACATTCGCATTTTGCGTTATCAGGTGCCCGGTTTCGAAACCCTTCCTTTTGAACAAAAGCGATTGATTTATTATTTGTCGCAAGCGGCTCTTTATGGTCGGGATATGATCTACGACCAAAATTATAAACACAATCTGCTCATACGATTCAATTTAGAACACATCTATAAGAGCTATCAAGGAACGCGCGATAGCAAAGCTTTTCAAGAATTCGAAATTTATCTTAAGCGTGTTTGGTTCTCCAATGGCATTCATCATCATTATGCCATGGATAAATTTTTCCCGGCTTGTTCCAAAGGTGAATTGGCAAATATCATTCAGAATTCTGAAAAAGTGGGTTTTAGATTCTTTGCCGATGAAACTTTTGAGCAATTTGAAGCCCAATTTATGGATTTGATCTACAATCCCAATCGCGACTCAAAGAGATTGAGTTTGGACGATTCGTCCGATTTATTGGTGAATTCTGCATGCAATTTTTACGAAGATGTTTTGCAGGAAGAAGCAGAGCAGTATTACAAAGATCAACATCTTCCCAATCCACAAAAGCCGATTTCGCTGGGAATGAACTCCAAATTGGTTAAAAAAGACGGCCAACTTACCGAATTGACCTACAAATTGGGTGGCCATTATTCTGCTGCTATCGGCAAAATGCTCTTCTGGCTCGAAAAGGCGGTTCGTTTTGCCGAAAATCCGAAACAAAAACTTGCCTTGCAAAAACTCGTCGATTTTTATAAAAGCGGCGATTTGCAAGATTTTGATGACTATAGTTTGGCTTGGCTTGAAGATACGGATTCAAATGTAGATTTGATTCATGGTTTTATCGAAACTTATGGCGATCCGCTTGGCCGAAAAGCCACTTACGAAGCCTTGGTTTCGATCCGCGATGAAGAAGCCAGCAAAAGAGCTTCAACGATAAGCAACAACGCCAATTGGTTTGAACAAAATTCGAGCACCGAAAGCAAACATAAAAAAACGCAAATTCAAGGCGTAAGCGCAAAAGCCATCTTTGCAGTGATGGAAGCCGGCGATTGTTCTCCAAGCACACCCATTGGCGTGAATCTGCCCAATGCCGATTGGATTCGGGCCAAATATGGATCAAAATCGGTGAGCATCAGCAATATTATTGATGCCTACGATTTGGCATCTAAGAACAGCGGCGTTTTGGAAGAATTTTCATTTTCGGCTGAAGAAATTGAACTAGACAAAAAGTACGGCAGTCTGGCTTCTAAGCTACATGTCGATTTGCACGAAATTATTGGTCACGGTTCCGGAAAACTAGAAGACGAAACGGCCGAACCCGCGCAGAGTTTGCGAAATTATGCTTCAACAATAGAAGAAGCCAGAGCCGATTTGGTTGCGCTATATTTTGGAATCGACCAGAAACTCATTGATTTGGGTCTGATGCCCAATCTGGAAGTTGGAAAAAGCGAATACAATTCTTTTATTCGCTCTTCTTTGCTTACCCAACTTGTGCGGGTCGAATTTGGAAAAGACATTGAAGAATCGCACATGCGAAATCGGCAATTGATTGCCAAATGGGTTTTTGAAAAAGGCCAACCCGAACACGTAATCGAATGTGTGAAAAAAGACGAAAAAACCTATTTTGTCATTCGAAATCATGAAAAACTGAGGACTTTGTTCGGATTGCTTTTGCGCGAAGTTCAGCGCATAAAATCGCAAGGCGATTACGATGCCGCCAAGAATTTGGTAGAAAATTATGGCGTAAGAGTGGATAAAACAGTGCATGCCGAAGTGTTGCAACGCTGGAAAAAACTCAATATTGCAGCATACGCCGGCTTTATCAATCCACACTATACGCCCATTTTTGATGGACACCAACTGATTGATGTTTCCATCAGTTATCCCGACGATTTTTCGCAACAAATGCTTCGTTATTCACAAAACTATTCCACATTAATTTAATTTTAATATTTTGACATTCGACGATTTTAATCTCTTACCCGAATTGGCTGATGCGCTCTACGAAATGGGCTTTTCAGCACCAACACCGGTACAACAACAAAGTATTCCGCTCATTCTCGACGGATTCGATCTGATGGCATTTGCTCAAACAGGAACCGGAAAAACAGCTGCTTTCTTGCTTCCCATTATCAATCAAATTTTAAGTCGCCCAAAAACTTCCGGAGTGAAAGCCATGATAATTGCGCCCACCCGCGAGTTGGCACAACAAATTGAACAACAATTGCAAGGATTTGCTTATTATGCAAACCTCAGCTCCTTGGCGGTTTATGGCGGCGGCGATGGCAGCAGTTGGGATTTTGAGAAAAAAGCCCTCACTCAAGGTGCAGATTTTATTGTAGCAACTCCGGGAAGATTGATAAGTCATCTGAACATGGGCTATGTAAATCTGAAAACCTTGAAACATTTTGTTTTGGATGAAGCCGATAAAATGCTGGACATGGGTTTTTTGCCTGATATAGCGAGCATCATCAAAATGCTTCCTGTCGAACGACAAAATTTGATGTTTTCGGCCACGATGAATCCGAAAATAAAAGCACTTGCTCAAACCATTCTGTCCAATCCAAAAGAAGTGAGTATTGCCATAGCCAAACCGGCCGATAAAATTGTACAAGCGGCTTATTTGGTTCACGACAATCAAAAAATAAAGTTGTTGGAGAAATTGCTCGAAAATAAACAGGACTATAAACTCATCATTTTCAGCAGCAAAAAATCGATGGTGGATGATATTGTGAAACGATTGAGAGCAAAAAAAATAGCCGCTCAAGGACTGCATTCAGGCTTTGAACAAAAAGAGCGCGATGCTATCTTGCTGGGTTTTCGAAATGGCGAACACAAAGTGTTGGTGGCTACCGACATTGTTTCGCGGGGAATAGATATCGACGATATTGACCTGATAATCAATTACAATATTCCGTCGGAACCCGAAGACTACGTGCATCGGGTTGGTCGTACGGCACGTTCCGAGCGCGAAGGTTTGGCCATTTCACTTATCAACACGGACGATATTTTTAGTTTTAAACGCATCGAAAAACTCATCGAGAAGGAAGTGTTCAAAATTCCATTGCCACCTGACTTTGAAAAAGGACCTGAATATGTATTGCCGCCCAAATCGAGCAAAACTTCGAAATACCGAACCAACAAAGCGAAAGACCGGAAATAAGTCTTCATTTTTATTAAATCTAAATAAGCACATAATTTAGTAATTTTTAACAAGATAGCATATACTCTTTCTTTGGATTTCTCGTTTTAATATTCTATTTTTGCTAAAGTCCGTTTGAATAGGCTTTTCAAAATAGGACGCTAATAAAATTTAAGATGAGACAGTTAAAAATAAATAAATCAATCACCAATAGAGAAAATGCTTCTTTAGACAAATATCTTACTGATATTGGTCGCGAATCCTTGATTTCGCCCGAAGAAGAAGTCCGATTGGCTCAATTGATACGTGATGGTGATCGGAAAGCATTGAATACATTGGTGAAAGCCAATCTTCGTTTTGTGGTTTCGGTGGCCAAACAATACCAAAATCAAGGATTGAGTTTGCCCGATTTGATTAATGAAGGAAATGTTGGCTTAATAAAAGCCGCCAAAAGATTTGACGAAACACGTGGTTTCAAATTTATTTCCTATGCCGTTTGGTGGATTCGTCAAGCTATTTTGCAAGCATTGGCAGAGCAGTCGCGTATTGTACGGCTGCCACTGAATCAAGTTGGTTCTATCAACAAAATCAAAAAAACAATTTCCAAATTGGAGCAAGAGTTGAATCGTGCGCCTTATATGGAAGAAGTTGCGGCCAGCTTGGAAACGCCCGAATATAAAATAGATGCCGCCATGCGCATTTCAAATCGGTCTATTTCGATTGATGCGCCACTTTCGAGCGACGATGATACTACCATGGTTGATTTCATTACTTCGGAAGATACGCCCGATACGGACAATTTTTTGATGCAGGAATCTTTGATGCAAGAAATTCAACGTTCGCTTTCTACACTTACCGAAAAAGAACGTGATGTGATTAATTTGTATTACGGAATTGGTTTGAATCATGGTCTTACTTTGGATGAAATAGGCGATAAGTTCGATTTAACCCGCGAAAGAGTGCGTCAGATCAAAGAAAAGGCGATCCGCCGACTGAAACATTCCTCCCGTAGCAAATTGCTGAAAGTGTATCTAGGTTAAGAAATTGAAGAGACTTCGGTCTCTTTTTTTATTTTTGTATATGTCGGCAGCCGAAACACAACAAGAACGAAACAAATTGCTAAAGGCTTTTTTTTATCCTTTGGTTTTTGTTCTAATTTTGTGGATTATTAAAATGATGGAATTTGTTTTTGAATTGTCGTGGGCCAGCTACGGCATTTTACCGCGCAATATTTTGCATTTACCCGCAATCATAACAATGCCACTGCTTCATTCCAACTTCTCGCATTTGGCTTCCAATACATTGCCATTGTTCATTTTGAGCGGATTCATCTTTTATTTTTACAAAGAAATAGCTTGGAAAGTGGTGCTATGGATTTACTTTTTAAGTGGTTTATGGCTATGGATTGGCGGCCAAGAAGCTGTTCATATTGGTGCAAGTGCATTGGTTTATGGTTTTGCCGCATTTTTGTTTTTTAGTGGCATCTTTAAGCGAAGCCAAATGCTCATGACCGTTTCATTGATCGTCATCTTTTTGTATGGAAGTTTGATTTGGGGATTTTTTCCCGAATTTTTCCCCAACGAAAATATTAGCTGGGACGGACATCTGTTTGGATTTATTGCCGGAATCTTAATGGCTGTTTATTATCGAAATGAAGGTCCGAAAGTGCAAAAGCATCAATGGGACGACGACGACGATGAGTCGGACAACGATTATTGGAAATCGGATCAAACGGCTGATAAAACCATGCTCGACCCAAATGCTCGTCCAACTCATTTCAAAAACAGATAATCTGAATATCTTGTTCATATTCCTACCTAAAAAAGCCTCAAAATCCCGAAAAATCTTACTTTCTTTGTATATCAACAACGAACCTACGAATGAAAATTAGACGAACTAAACGATTTCTTCCGCTCAGCTTTATCATTCTTCTACTATTTTCGGCTTGCGCCAATCTGAAATTGCAAAGTAGCGATTCGGAAGTTTCTAAAAACGATGCATTGCCCAAAAATTTGTTGCTCGAAAATCAAAAAGAAAATGCCTCCTGGAAAATAAACATAGATGCCTTTCACCAAAAGATAAGTGGCATCTTGTTGGTGAAACAAGAACAAGAAAGCCTGCGTTTGCTGATGGTGACTGAATTTGGTTTGAAAGTGTTCGATGTTGAATATTTTATCAATCAACCTTACAAAACTCATTTCGTAATGAAACATTTGGATAATCCATTTATCACCAAAGTTTTATTTAAACTGTTCGAAGGTTTTTGGATCGATTCTGCCTTATTTCAAAACAATGAATTTGGCTTTATGAAGCGTCGAAACAGAAATGCATATCTGTTGAACAAAGAAGAAGATAAATGGATTTATTTCTTTGATACGGAAAACCAAATCAGCGAATTTGTCCGATTCGAAAACGGAAAAAAAAGAGCCGCGGTGAATGTGAATCGAGCGATAGGCGAAATGGAATGTTCAACACTAAAACCTAAAATTGCTGTTCGATTAAAAAAATTACAAGATGCTGAAAAATGATTTTTATACGCTTTTGAGTGTAAATACAGAAGAAAATAGGATAGTGGGTAGTTTGTTGCTAAATGTCGATCACGCTATCTTTAAAGGTCATTTTCCTGAAATTCCCATTGTTCCCGGCGTTGTTTTTTTGCAAATTATAAAGGAAATTATCGAATTGCAACTCAATACAACTTTCCATCTACGCGAAGCCAAAAACATTAAATTTCTCAATTTTGTGAATCCAAAAGAAACCAACATTTTGCACTTTGATATCTTCTTCTCATCCCAAGCAAGTGATGGACTGAAAGTTCAAGCGCAAGTGAGCAGCAACAAAGCAATCCATTTTAAATTAAGTGCCCTATACGAACTAAGCAAAAACTTCGATGAGTCTATTACAACATAAATTTGAGCAACTCCACTGTTGCGTTCTAATTCCTACCTACAACAATGCGCCCAAACTGGCTGCAGTTTTGGACGATGTTTTGCTTTATACACATTCAGTACTTTTGGTCAACGACGGCTCTACCGATCGTACCAAAGAAATTATATCAAACTATCCTTCCATAAACAGCTTTCATCTTCCAAAAAATAAAGGCAAAGGAAATGCCCTGCTTTTTGGATTAAAAAAAGCACACGAAATGGGCTATGATTATGCCATCAGTATTGATTCGGATGGACAACATTTGGCCAAAGATTTGGCGCTGTTTCTCGAAAAACTGGAACAAAAACCAGGCTGTTTTATTGTGGGCGCACGAAATATGAAATCCGAAACCATTCCGGGTGGAAGCAGTTTTGGACATCGTTTTTCAAATTTCTGGTTCAAAGTGGAAACAGGAAAGCGATTGCCCGATACCCAATCCGGTTATCGACTTTATCCGTTAAAAGCCATTGCCGAACGACGCTTTTTTACCACTCGCTACGAGTTTGAAATAGAAAGTTTGGTAAGGCTATCGTGGGCAGGAATCGAAATGGAATGGGTTCCCATAGAGGTTTTGTATCCGGAAGATAGAATCACTCACTTTCGAAAATTTTGGGATTTCTTTCGGATAAGCTTGCTGAATACCGTATTGGTTTTGATAGCTCTTTTGTGGATAAAACCACGCGATTTGTACAAAAGTATTCGAAATGGAGAAGCAAAAAGAATTATCCTCGAACAGATTCTTCGCACACACGAGAGCAATGCCAGGATGGCCATCGCAATCGGTTTTGGGTTTTTTATGGGGATTTTTCCCGTTTGGGGCTTTCAAATGCTCCTTGCCGTTTTTTTTGCCGCCTTGTTTCGATTGAACAAAGCCATCGTTTTGGTGGCAGCTAATATTTCAATTCCGCCAATCATTCCGCTTTTTCTTTATATTAGTTATGCGATAGGAGCCATCGTATTGCATAAAGATATGAATCTGGAATTTGGTCAAAAATTTAATTTCGCAAATGTTCAAGACGATTTGGTTCAATATTATGTTGGAGCTGTGGTATTTGCCATTCTTGCCGGTTTAATAGGCGGATTGATCAGTTATCTCTTGCTCATTTCATTTCGAAAAAATAGAAGCAAAGAGCAAACAGCGAATCACTGAAATACGACAATATGGAAAGGCTATTTACAAGTATCTATCACCTGATTCTTAAATTCAAAGGAACTGCCTTTGCTTTTTTTTTAATTCTGATATTGGCATCGGCTTTTTACGCCAGCAAAATAACACTTTCAGAAGACGTAAGTAAGTTGTTGCCCGAAAAGGATATTCCGTCCAATTTGATGGAAAATTTGGAAGCGATCGATTTTGCAGATCGGCTTTTTTTTCACCTACAATTGAACGATTCGGCCACAATCAATCCCGATCTGCTTCTCGAAACAGCCGATTCGTTGATTTTTGGAATACAAAAGGAGGCCGGAAAATTGGTCTCCGAAGTTCAGTTTAAAATTAATCCGTCTTCCATAGATCAGGTCTATCCATTGATAGTGAATTATTTGCCTTATTATTTGGAAGAAAAGGATTATGTTGTCTTGGATAAATTAATGGAGAAAGACAATTTTGAAAAGAATTTTAGCAAGAAATACAAGAGCTTATTTTCTCCGGCAGGAATGTTTATGCGCAAAATGATTTTGGCCGATCCGGTTGGAATAAGCCTGGAACCACTAAAACGCTTGCAATCTTTTCAAATCGATACCAATTTTGCACTTTATCGCAATGCGCTTTTTACCAGCGATCAAAAACATCTTGTCTTTTATCTGAAACCTTCGTTTCAATCGTCGGATAGTAAAAACAACGGAAAATTGATTGATGTTGTAGAGCAGATGAAGCAGAAGGTGAATGTTCATTTTCAATCGCAGATTCGGATCGAATACTTTGGAGCACCGGCTGTTGCTTATGCCAATGCGCAACAAATCAAGCGAGATGTTGTTCTTACAGTGGTTATAGCCATGATTTTGGTGGTCGTGTTTGTAATGCTTTTTTATCGAAGAAAACGCTTATTAGCCATTATTTTTCTGCCGGCAGTGATGGCTGTTGTTGCTTCTGTGGCGGTTTTGTATTTCCTGAAAGGAGAAGTTTCTGCCATTGCTTTGGGCATGGGTTCCATTTTGGTTGGCATAAGCATCGATTATGTCTTGCATATATTTACACATGCCGAAAGTGGTCATTCCATACAAAATATATACAAAGATGTGGCCTTGCCAATTCTTATCAGTGCATTGACAACGGCTGCTGCCTTTTTCGGATTGCTCACCTTGTCGTCGGGCGCTTTGCGCGATATGGGAATTTTTGCCGGTTTTAGTATTCTTTTCGCTGCATTGTTTTCATTGCTATTGATTCCGCTTTTTCTTCCCAGCAAAAACAACGCTCCTGTAAAAGAAAATGGATTTAAGACATGGCTTATACCTTTGTTTCATTATCCATTTCATCGAAATAAAATACTTCTTGTTTTGCTCATTGGTTTAACACCCATCTTTTACTATTATTCTACAAAGGTTCAGTTTAACGGCGATTTGAATGAAATAAATTTCATGACCAAGGAACTAAAACTTGCCGAAGCGGGTCTAAACAAAATTAGCTCCTTGTCGCAGCGAAACGTGTTTATTGTAAGTCGCGCCCAACAACTTGACTCCGCTTTGTATTTGTCCGAAAAACGTCAAGAAACGCTTGTTCAGTTACAATCCGAAGGAATCCAGATTAGCATTGCTGCCATTCAAAATTTTCTTCCTTCCAGAGAGCTGCAGCGTGAGCGTTTAGTCAGATGGAACAATTACTGGACCACCGAAAAGAAAAATTTGCTGGACGAAAATTTACGGTCTATCCAAAAAGAATATAGATTTAAACCGGATGCGTTCGATGCTTTTCGTCGAACACTAAGCAAAACCTATTCGCCCATTTCAGATTCTGCAGTTTCATTTATTCAAACGCAATTTCTAAGAGAGTTGATCAAAAAAAATGAGCAGGGATTTGCCGTACTAACACAAATAAAAGTCCCGCTTAGTGAGAAAATCGCCCTCCACGAAAAAATAGGAAATACCAATTTTTATGCGGATGTTATCGACAAAGAATATTTAGCCGTTCAGTTTTTAAATGCGCTCAAATCGGACTTCAATTTGCTGGTGCTGCTTTCGATGGCATTGGTTTTCTTGATCATCTTGGCTAGCTTTGGTCGCATCGAATTGGCTTTAATCACATTTCTGCCCATGAGTTTAAGTTGGATTTGGACTTTGGGAATGATGGCGTTTTTTGGATTGCAATTCAATATTGTAAACATCATTGTTTCAACCTTGATATTTGGACTTGGCATTGATTACAGTATTTTTATCACCAAAGGTTTAATGAGCGAATACACCAACGGACAAGCCGTTTTGCCTTCGTTCAAAACTTCCATATTTTTCGCATCGTTCACCACTATTTTTGGCATTGGCGTGTTGATATTTGCTCAGCATCCTGCCTTGAATTCCATGGCTGTCATTTCTGTAGTTGGTTTACTTTCTGTTCTTATTATGGCATTTACTTTGCAACCTTGGTTGTTTTATTGGCTGATTGATAATAACGGAAAACGGAGAGTGATTCCTATGACTTCGCTGAACTGGTTGGGCTCAGTATATGCTTTCGTTTTGTTTTTAGGTGGAACACTTCTCACTACAGTAGCAGGTTTTATTTTGCTGGTATTGATTCCCGGAAAAAGCGAGAAATTAAGAAGTCTATTCCATCGTATCTTGCAATTCAATAGCAGAGCAATTGTTTTTGCAATAGGGTATGTGCCGAAGAAAATGATTGATTTTAAAAAAGAAAAATTCGAAAAGCCAGCCCTTATTATTTGCAATCATCAATCGCACATCGACATTGTCTTGCTTTTGATGCTGCATCCCAAAATGATTTTACTCACGAATGATTGGGTGCAGCGAAATCCATTTTATGGGCTATTGGTTCGAATGGCGCAGTTTTATCCTGTACTTGATCGATTGGAAGAAAATCTGCCTTTGATAAAACAAAAAGTAGAAAATGGATATTCAGTTATGATTTTCCCGGAAGGTTCTCGCTCGTCCGACTCTAAAATAAAACGATTTCACAAAGGTGCTTTTTACATTGCCGAAAAACTAAATCTGGATATTTTGCCTGTCTTATTGCATGGCGTTGGCGACTGCATAACGAAAGGGGAGAATTTCTTGAAGAAAGGATTTATCAGTGTTAAAATATTCGACCGCATTTCGGTACACGATCTTCGCTTTGGGAAAGGCTATGTTCAGCAGTCGAAAGCCTTCCGTCAATTTTATATTCGGGAATTGGAAGCATTGCAATTAGAACAAGAAACACCAAATTATTTTCGCTCGAAATTGGTGGCAAACTACATTTACAAAGGACCGGTATTGGAATGGTACACGAAGATTAAAACACGTTTTGAGGGGAATTATGCACTCTTTCACGAATTGATACCGCAGAAAGCAAAGATTTACGATATAGGATGTGGTTATGGCTATTTATCGTTGATGCTGTATTTGCTATCAGAGCAGCGGCAAATTGTTGGGATCGATTACGACGAAGAAAAAATTAAAATTGCTCAAAATACGAATGTCGCCAAATCGAGTTCCGAAAATCGCCTTCAATTCGAAACAGCGGATGTATGTTCGTATAATTTCCAAAAAGCAGATGTTTTTGTGCTAAACGATGTATTGCATTATTTATCTTTTGAAGATCAAAATGCCTTATTGGGAAAATGCATTGGCAATCTAGAAGTAGGCGGCAAGATTATTATTCGGGAGGCAGACAGCGATCACAAAAAACACCAAGGAACCCGCTTTTCGGAATGGCAATCGACCAAACTGTTGGGTTTTAATAAAACCAAGACAGAAAAAAAGCAACTGTTCTTTACCTCCAAAAAACGTTTGCAAAACTTTTTTGGAGAAAATGGTTGTGATTTAGCCATTATTGATCGAACCAAATTGAATTCTAATTTGATTTTTATAGCTCAAAAAAGGCGTAAAAAAAGAGGAGAATAAATCCTCCTCTTTTCAAAATTAAACTATATATTTATTAAGGGTCTACAAGTGTAAAAAGTAGTTGGAGCACTCGTGAGGTGCTTGTTGCATCAGGACTGATAAATAATACTGCAGCATATCCGCCTACTGGAGGCAAGAATCCGTCGCCATAAGCCAAAGCGTCATTTTTCATTTTGATGGAAAGAGCCGTTGGGACTCCAAGTCCACCATCAGTTGTTTCATTTAACTGACCTAATAACATCCAAACAGCATTCTGAAGGTCTTTATAAGTATAAGAAGGATAACGATAAAGGTTATTTCCTAGCCAGTTGATATTGTCAAGTACAGCTTTTTGTAAATTGAATGCAGCTGGTACATAGGCAGGATACAGAGAACTGAAAACATTTAAATTGTAGGTTTGACTCAAATAAATGCTTGTTTGAAGATCGCCACAATATACACCGTAAGTTCCGTTTTGGATATCAAAGCCTGCTCCAATGTTCGACAAGGTAACGTCAAAATATGTGCCCAAACTACCTGGAGAATAGCTGCCTGTTCTAACTGTAGCTCCAATAGGAAGATTCATGTATGGAGGCAGGATTAAATCTGCATCTGGAACACAACTTCCCAAAACAAAGTCCATCACATTATCAGTGCCAATATTTGGCAAGCTTCCGCCGTCAGTAATTGTCCAAGTATAGAAAGGTTTGTATTGAAACAATGTGCCAACTTTCACCAAAATAGAAAGGTTGAATTCGTAGGTGTCAACAACTCCATCGTAGTCAGGATATTGAACACACAAAGGAGCACCTTCGCCCAGCCATGCTTCGTTGTTGTAACTAACAAGTGGGTTTCCGTTTCGTTTCACATCAATTTTAAATATTGCTGGCATATCGTGGCGTAAACCATATTCTTGTTGTGCATAAAGCGATCCGGCATAATCTTCATAATATTTGGTACAGAAGTCGCCAAAGAAACAAAGTTCACGAACGGTAATTTTGTTTACTGCAAACCAAGCAAAACCAAAGTCGGTAATGTCGGCAGCTTCGAAACAAAGTACATCAATTTCCACCTCTGTTTTCATAAATGCATCCACCGTAAAGTCGAAAGGAAGAGAATGAGCCACAAATGAAGCATAATTAGCACCAGTAAGTGGAGTTGCTAAAACTTCAATGTCATCGCTGGTTTCGTTTGGCGTATTGTTGTCGTTTTTCAAAACAAACATGCTGATAGTGTGACTTCCAGGAGCTAATTTCAAGGTATTGGTATAGATAGCTCCATCGAGGTAAATGATACCAACTTGTTTTATTTCGTTGTCAATTTCGACGAGCGCATAGCTTGCGTCAGCGTTGTCGCAGGTTCCGGCTTTAAATCCGGTAGAAGAGGTCGTTGCTTTGAATACAACATCTTGTTCTAAGGGAGCTTCTTCAGGCTTGTTGCAGCTAACTGCAACAAGACCGAAGATTAGGAATAAATAAAATATTTTTTTCATCTTCATTTGTATCTTATTGTTAAAAAGTTGGATCTGAGATTAAATGTTTAGATAGGATGGTAAAACTAAATCGGCATCCGGAACACAATCACCAATTACAAAGTCAAGAACGCCATCGGTTCCGTAGTTCAATTGGCCACCATCAACAGTCGTAAAAGTGTGAAACAATTTGTACTCGAATGAAGTACCAACCAATACTTTTACATAAAGTTTGAAAGAGAAATTATCAACTGTACCATCGAAATCAGGATATTGAACGCAAAGAGGAGCTCCTTCACCCAACCATGATTCGTTGTTGTAGCTTACTACAAAATTGTTGTTTTTGTAAACTTCAACTTTGAAAATAGCAGGCATATCGTGGCGTAAACCATTTGCTTGTTGAGCATACAATGTGCCGGCATAAGTCATGTAATCTGCTGTACAGAAGTCACCGAAGAAACAAAGTTCACGAACTGTAATTTTGTCGATTGCAAACCATGCAAAACCAAAGTTGGTAATGTCGGCAGCTTCGAAACAAAGAACGTCGATGTTTACTTCCGTTTTCATAAATGCGTCAACAGTAAAATTGAAAGGTAAGGAGTGAGAAACAAAGTTTGCATAATTGGCTCCGGTCAATGGCGTTGCTAAAACTTCAATGTCATCGCTGGTTACACCTGGTGTATTGTTGTCGTTTTTCAAAACGAACATGCTAATGGTGTGAGTACCAGGTGCTAATTTTAAGGTATTGGTAAGAATTTGACCGTCAAGGTTAAATATACCAACTTGCATAATAGCGCCATCGATTTCGATTAAGGCGTAACTTGGAGCAGGATTGTCGCAAGTACTGGCTTTAAAATCTGAAATGGTAGCTGTTGATGCTTTAAAAGCTACATCTTGTGTGGCAGGAGTTTCAGTTGTTTTGTTGCAACTTACAATGATTAGACCCACCATCATAAATAAAAAGAATAATTTTTTCATAATTTGATTGTTTTTGTGCGCGAGCGCGTGGATAATTTATTTAATTTTTTAATGTTTATATTGTTTATATTGTGTGTTGTGAATTTTTTTAATTTGGATAATTGCCGCACACATCAGCGTGTGCGATGACATATATTTTTTGTGTATAATTGCTAAGATTGAATGTAAAAGTGCGGGTGTTGCTTGGCAGGCCATCGGCAATTGCCGTGTATTGCCCAGGAGCAACAGTAGGAGTGGTGTTGTTGAGTGGATATTTGGTGTAGCCAACGTAAATATGGACTCCGGTCAGATTAAATCCTTCAAACGCATTGTAGGTTATTTGTACATTCCCATTGCTCAAATAACTTAATACCACTTCACCAACGACAAATCCTTTTGTTTGGTCGCAACCGCCAGCGGCAGCTACTAAATCCATTTTGAAGGTTCCGAAATTGTATTTCCCATTGGTCCATCCCCAATTGCCAAAACCGTCTGTTATAAAACAGCTCGCGTAAGCAATTCCTCCATATCCAAAGGCGGTTTCGCAGCCATAGCTGGTATTTGGATCGGATGTTGGGTCTGTATATGGCGGCAA
>KB226777.1_pt74 | contig 21286 bp, 20 predicted proteins | sample 524768 | NCBI WGS metagenome assembly AMQJ01 (sample SAMN00998488, study PRJNA167727) | sediment metagenome | isolation source: subsurface aquifer sediment | place: USA: Rifle, Colorado | collected Aug-2009
CAATTTGCTTTTTAATTGGCTTCGCCGAGCTCGTAAACTCGGTTGTCAGACCTGTCTGCCGACAGGCAGATGAAAATCGCCAATAATCATTCTCCAGTGTGAGAAGTCGTTTCCTTGCTCGTTTCATCTTTACAAATTTATATTTTTTTTGCAACGGCCTCGTTTTTTACCATTTCTTCTTGCATTTGCACATACAGTTTTTTTCGAATACGATGCAGTTTCACTTTCACATTGGCTTCCGACAATCCGGTAATTGTACTGATTTCGCTTACCGACAACTCTTTCAAATAAAAAAGATGAATGATCGTATAATCTTCGTCCGACAATGTATTGAGTGCGAGTTGAAGCATTTGTTGCTGTTCTTCATAATCAATCAAATCGAGGTTTTGATGCGCCTCCGATTCTGAATAATTGGCTATCGTACTGTCATCAAGGGCATGAACTTCCAACCTTCGTTTGCGTGTCATCGAAATGGCTGCATTGTAGGCAATCCGATACAACCAAGTAGAAAATTTAGCTTCTCCTCTGAATTTATCCAACTTTTCGTAGGCTTTCAGAAATGTATCTTGAGCCAATTCTTCCGCCTCTTCGCTTTTCCGAACAATCTTATAGCAAATAGAATAAACCATCGATTTATGCTTATTGATGAGCATTGTATAGGCGTTCACATTGCCTTTCAATACCTCGCTCACATAAAAACTGTCGTCTTCAAAAGCCATTTTCACCTAGTTTTCGGTTATAGGACGAGAAATCCTGCTTTCGGTTACAGAAATTTCATTCTAAACAGACAAAATTAAATCAAGCTCTGTGCTAAAAACAAGGAATATCTTATTCCGAACTATTTGTAAGGCCTTTCCAAAATGGCTTGTGCAATAACGGCTTGCCTCAAATTAAAGGAAATTTTATATATGGGCTGCTCCATATCTTCCCCTTTAATGGCGGAGTCTGCTATCATATTGATATCGCCATCGTTTTCCGAATAAATTGAAAAATCGGCCTGATCGGTTCCTGAATAGGTATCCAAAATTGGTTCTTCCTGAATTGCAACCGTATCAATCAAGGATTCTTCTTCAAAATTATGTGGTTGTTCTTCCATAGGCACGCTGTCCAAAACAGCTTCGTCTATTTCATCTTCGGCATAAGCATACGGAATTGGCGCTTCTTGAGGTCTTGCATTTTCCTGGAATAAAGATTGGAAAACAGCTTCCAAAGGATTTTCGTTGGAATTCGTTTGAGAATAGGGTGTGCTTTTTGGTGGCGCTACCGGCTTATTTTTCTTTACGGAAGAATAGATTCCATAAGCTATCCAAGCTATCACTAAAATTGTATAAAAAAAATCTTCCATAATTCGCGTGAAATAAAGTGTAAAGTTAAATAAATTAAACCATTAGACGCTCAATTTAATTTGAAATCCCAAACCATCGAAACAAGAAAAAAGTTTGGGTCGGTTTCATGTTTTTTGGCTTTTTGCGGCTTTGTTTTATCATTGTACGCTGTGGTTCCGACTGGATTTTGGTTTGATGTTTGTATTTTTTGTCGTATTGTTTCGTAAATTTTTTATCCGCTTTTCGTTGTGTTCGTGCGGCTTGCTTTATCGCTTTATTTTCCAAGTGGGCAATTTTACAAGAACCCACAGTAGCCATCACCATCAGTGCAAAAAGAGAGATAAAAACGATCCGTACAAAATTGGCTGGCTTCATATCAGAATTATTTATAAGCTATTTACTTTTCGCCATTCATTGCTTTTACAAACAAATCAAAAGCTCCAAAATCATGCTCTAAATTAATCAATTTATAGCTTGGGAAATAAAAAACAATCTAATCTCTAAAAGAATATTTTTTGTTTCTTGAAAAATAGACCAAGAGAAATTCCGTCTTTTTTTTGTATTAGTAAAAATAATAGCTACTTTTGAAATCAACTCTAAATGAGCAATTAAAATTAGGTAATTTAATACCAAAAACACAAAATTATGGCAAAAGTTGTAGTGCTCGGAGCCGGAATTTCCGGTCATACTGCTGTTTTATATTTGAAAAAAATACTCGGAAAAAATCATGAAGTCATTATGGTTAGTCCAAACAGCAATTATCAATGGGTCCCATCAAATATATGGGTCGGTGTGGGTTTAATGACTCCCGATCAAGTAAAATTTAAACTCAAACCTGTTTACGACAAGCTTGGAATCGTTTATAAGCAAGCCATGGGGATTTCATTTCATCCGGAAGGCGATATAGAAATAAGCAGTCCGTACATCAAAATCAGCTATGTAGAGGAAGGCCGAATGGGTGAAACAGAAAATCTGACCTACGATTATCTAATCAACGCAACAGGTCCGAAATTAAACTTTGCCGCTACCGAGGGACTCGGTCCAGACAAATTCTCGCAATCGGTATGCACTTTCGATCATGCAGAGCATGCTTGGAAAAACTTACAGCATTCGTTGGCCAAAATGGAAAAAGGAGAACATCAAACCTTTTTAATTGGAACCGGCCATGCTTTGGCCACTTGTCAGGGTGCTGCTTTTGAATATGCTTTAAACATTGCATTCGAAATAAATAAGCGAAAATTAAACAGACTCGCCGATCTCATCTGGATTTCGAATGAATATGAGTTGGGCGATTTTGGCATGGGTGGAGCCTACATAAAACGAGGCGGATATATAACACCGACCAAAATTTTTACCGAGTCTATTTTGGCGGAATATGGCATCCGCTGGATTAAGCGAGCAGGAGTGTATAAAGTGGAAGAAGGAAAAGCTTTTTATGAAAATTTGGACGGAGAATATTTAGAACAAAAATTCGATTTCGCCATGTTGATTCCCGGTTTTAAAGGAGCCGATTGGAAAGCTTTTAACAAAATTGGCGAAGACATTACCTCCGCTATTTTTGCTCCAAACGGAATGATGAAAGTAGATGCTGATTATTCCGGAAAACCCTATGAAGAATGGTTGGCTTCCGATTGGCCAAAAATCTATCAGAGTCCGGCTTACAACAATATTTATGCTTCGGGCATCGCATTTGCACCTCCTCATGGAATGTCGAAACCCGAAAAGAGCAAAAACGGAACGCCCATTTTTCCAACGCCCCCAAGAACAGGAATGCCTTCGGGAGTCATTGGGAAAGTAGTTGCCACAAATGTTGCTTACCGCATAAAAACCGGAAAAACAGATCATCCGCATCAAGCTACTATGGCAAAAATGGGAGCCGCCTGCATTGTTTCGGCCGGTTATGGCCCACTTACAGGTCAAGCGGCCACCATGACTGTTTCGCCCATCGTACCCGATTGGAATAAATACCCAAAATATGGTCGCGATATATCCAAAACTGTTGGTGTAGTTGGCTTGGCCGGCCATTGGATGAAATTATTTATGCACTATATGTTTTTATATAAAGCAAAAGCCAAATTTGGCTGGTCGTTGATTCCTGAATAATAAAAATTTGAAATGATGACAAATATACATGAAAGATTAAAAAACATTCCGTATTCCGGTCAAGCCTTCGCTACCCGACCAACTTGGTGGACTATGCGTTGGCGCAGAAACTTCTTTTATCAAGTGTATCAATTTTTCAGATTGAATCTGAAAATAATGATGATGGTTGTGCGCGGACACTCCTAAACATTGGATTGAAACGGATCGTTTTTTCTATAAATATTTTCAACTGACATTTGTTTTTGGCTGTTAAAAGGCTATTTGTACGGATGTTAAATCTAAAAGAACCACTGCATGAAACGCCTATTCCTGCTTGTTTTGGCTTTCGTTTTTGCGACTAGTCAAGCTATTGCTCAATCGCAAAGCGCAAAGGAGCTTGTTTTCGAATTGTTTTCGCCTGATTTGCCCGATAGCAGCGCGGTTTTTGTGAGTGGCAGCATTGCACAGTTTGGAAATTGGAATCCCGCTTCTATAAAAATGGAAGCAAAAGGAAATCATTTGTGGCGGCTAACTATTCAGGGCGAATTTCCCGATTTAATAGAATATAAATTTACTTTGGGCAGTTGGGAAAAAGAAGCTGCTGGAGCCAATGGCTTGCCTTTGCAAAATTTTGTTTTGAAACCAAAAGAAAATACGAGCGTAAGGCATGACATCTATTTCTGGCTCGACGGAAAACCGCGTATGCTTAAAGGCGAAATTACCGGAAAAGTAAATTACCATCGACAAATGAAAGGAGAAGGGATTTTGGACAGAGACATCGTCGTGTTATTGCCTTCTGATTACGAACTGAATCCAAGAAAGAAATATCCTGTTTTGTATATGCACGACGGCCAAAATCTCTTTGATCCGGCAACCAGTTCGTTTGGCGTCGATTGGCAGATAGACGAAACGCTCGACAGCTTGGCAAAATTGGGGACAGTTCAAATTCCTATCGTTGTGGGAATTTACAATACATCAGAACGTACTGCCGATTATACTCCGGGAGAGCAAAACAAAAAGTATATGAAATTTGTGGCGGAAATTGTAAAACCCTTTATCGACGCAAATTACCGTACGCTTTCATCCAGAAAAAACACAGCAATTGGCGGATCGTCGTATGGCGGACTGGTTTCGTTTATGTTGGCTTGGGAATATCCACACCTTTTTTCAAAAGCTTTCTGCTTGTCGCCCGCATTTAAAGTGCAAAACATTGATTACGTTCAAAGGGTATTGAATGACGCAAAGCATAAAAAACTTATTTTCTACATCGATAACGGAGGACTTGGCCTCGAGGAACAATTGCAGCCCGGAATTGACGATATGCTCGAAGCTCTCAAAAAAAACGGATTTGTAAAAAACAAAGATTTTTTCTGGATATTGGATTCGGAAGCGCGTCATTTTGAATCGGATTGGGCAAAACGAATGCCGCATGCGTTTGAACTCTTGTACAAATTCAAGTAAAAGCCAAAACGAATTGTTCGAAATTCTCTTTAATTATCGCCCGCACTCTTCAAAACGATTACAATCACTCCGTTTGCACCTCGTGCGCCATATATTGCAGCAGAAGAACCTTTTAAAACAGAAATCGATTTGACATCGTTGGGGGAAATATCGGCGATATTGCTAATGGGGCTGCCATTCACAACATAAAGCGGCTCGCTGCTCAAATTAATGGAGGAAAGCCCACGGATAACAATGCTATTTCCGTTTACAACAACTCCCGGAACTTCCCCTTTTATCATATCATAAATAGTTGAATATTGCTGGGTGCTTCTTAGATGAGCTTTATTCACTTCTCCTACGCTGGTAGTCAGATTGCGTTTGTGTGCTGTTCCATAACCCACATTTACACGATCGTCTTCCACTTGTACCGGATCGTTCAGCGGATTATTCGCCGGGGGATTTGCCGTGGATAAATGGAAAGTTAGTTCTGTATCTCCCTGATAAGCCACTTCTATTCCACCATGAAAAAGAGTGAAAACAGTAATTATTTTAGTCTTGGGTTTTAGTTTTATCGAGAAACGACCATCGGCATCGCTTAGAATATTCGAGTTGTTTCCATCTACAAAAATGGCCGCTTTTGAAACCGGATTCCCTCCCGCATCCAATACCAATCCATTGAGAATGATTTTTTTATTGGCCTTTGCCCCTTGAGCAAAATTCTGTTGTACCAAAAACAGACTAAGAATAAGAAGTAAGCTTAATTTAAGTTTCATTTGAATCTGATTTTAAAATTATCAAGTTACGTCTATACAACAATCGTTCCGAGTTGCAGGACACCGCTTGCTATTGTTTTTTTTGATTTTCCTGTACGAAGATACATCAATATTTTTTCAGCTACTCATTGCCACTACAATTTGATGTACAAGAAAAGCGTACGACAAACTAAAATTTGTACTTTAGCGAGCAATTAACCAACAACATCATAAACCATGCGTTATTTTTTTCTTATTATGGCCTTTTTGTTTTTTGGCCTTTTCAGCTCTTTTGCTCAAAGCAAAAAAACACTCTCAACTGCCGATTACGACGATTGGAAAAGCGTTTCATCAAAAGCAATCTCTTCAAATGGGAATTTTGTTAGTTTCGAAATCAATCCACAAGTGGGCAACGGGAAACTCGTTTTCAGTCATTTCGACGGGTCGAACGAACGGATATTTCCACGCGGATACAAAGCTGTGTTTCCCGAAACAGAAGATTTTTTTGTTTTTCAGGTAAAAGCAGAATATAAAAAAGTGCGCGATCTTAAATTGAAGAAAAAGAAAGCGGATGAGCTTCCAAAAGATTCGCTCTTTATCTTAAACCTTAAATCGGGACAACTGAGCTATTTTGCGAATTTGATTTCTGTAGAAGTGGCTACTGAGGAAGCTAATTGGCTTGCGTTTACACTAAAACCCGAAGAGGCAAAAAAAGACACCACTGAAAAAAAAGAGGAAAAGAAAAAACCCGATTCCAAGAAAAAAGCACCTAAGGACGATCCAAAAACAAACACACTTTACATTATGAACCCGATCAGTGGGACAAAACATGAGTTCAAAGATGTGGTAGAATTTAATGTTTCGCGAAACGGAAAACTGGTAGGTTTCAGCACTTTCAAACGTGACAGCTTGCCACTTTCAAAACTTTTTATTTTCGACACTAAAAAAGAAATAAGTACAGAAGTTTACGCATTGGAAGGATTGCTGAAAAAACTGAGTGCCGATAACGGAGGAAATAATTTAGCTTTTTTCAGTACGCAAGATACCGCAAAGCGAAAACTCTATAATTTGCACAATTATTCTATCAAACTGCAGGCTGTCAAAACAATTGCCGACACCAATACAAGTCTTTTTTCTGACAAATACATCCCAAGCGTGAATGCCAAATTGTACTTTTCGCGCAACGACGAAAAGTTGTATTTCGGCGTTGGCCCCAAAGCTGAAAAAGAGATCAAAGACACTTTATTGCCCGACGAAAAAGTGAACTTGGATTTATGGCATTGGCAAGACGATTATCTGCAACCACAACAACTTATTCAGCTCAATCGGGAACCAAACAAGAGCTTTTTAAGTGTTTACAATCTAAAAACGAATACAATTACCCAACTTGCTTCCAAAGAAATGGAAGATGTTCGTCCAATGCTCAAAGGCAATTCGGATATTGCTTTGGGAACAGACAATCGCGCTTATCGCATGCGGTCGTCGTGGGAAAGCCCCGGATATAGAGATGTGTATGCTGTGGATGTCAATACTGGGAAGAAAACCTTGCTTCTCAAAGAAATTCAATCGCGCTTTGGCTTATCGCCAAATGGCAAATATGTATATTGGTATGCCAACGAAGACAGTAATTGGTATGCAAAACCCGTTATTGGCGGAAATACAGTTTGCTTAAGTGCAGAGATAAAAAATCCTCTTTACGACGAAAAATTTGATATGCCTCAAAACCCCTACGATTATGGCCTTGCCGGATGGACTGCCGACGACAAGGGAATTATTATCTACGATAAATACGATTTATGGCTGGCCGATCCAAGCGGAAAAGAAAAAGTGCGAAATCTGACTTCCGGATTTGGACGCAAAAACAATACTGAACTTCGGTATTTGCGCCTTGATGACGAAGAAGAATGGATAAACGTTCAAAAACCAATTCTACTTCAAGCACAAAACAAAACAAGCAAACAATCCGGATTTTACACGACTGATTTTAAATCGGGCGCTTTAAAGGAACTAACGCTTGGCAATTTCCGTTATTTAAACCCTGCAAAAGCAAAAAAAGCCGACCGTATTCTATTTCAGAGAGGAAATTTTACTAACTATTACGATCTTTGGTCGAGCAGCCTGGATTTCAAAAACGAAACCAAATTGTCCACTGCCAACCCGCAGCAAAAGGATTATTCTTGGGGAAGCGTAGAACTAGTAAAATGGACAAATATGGACGGCGACGAAGTAGAAGGATTGTTGTATAAACCCGAAAATTTCGACCCGGCAAAAAAATATCCGATGATTGTCTATTTCTACGATCTGCATTCGGACAATTTGTTTTCTCATTATGTTCCTTCGCCAAGCCGCTCTGTTATCAATCCAACGGAATATGTAAGCAATGGCTATTTGGTTTTTATGCCAAATATTTATTACAAAGAAGGATATCCCGGACAAAGTGCCTACAATTATGTTGTGAGTGGCACATTAGCTTTGGTGGATAAAGGATTTGTCGATAAGGAAAATATTGGCATACAAGGCCAGAGTTGGGGAGGCTATCAAGCACTTTATATCGTTACTCAAACCGATTTATTTAAAGCCGCCAATGTGGGCGCTCCTGTTTCGAATATGACCAGCGCGTACGGCGGAATCCGTTGGGAAAGCGGTGTTGTTCGGATGTTTCAGTACGAAGAAACACAAAGTCGTATTGGCGGAACTTTGTGGGAAAAACCAATGTTGTATATCGAAAATTCTCCCTTGTTTTATGCACCAAAAATTTCCACACCTCTGATGATTCGCTCTTGCGATGCTGACGGAGCTGTGCCTTGGTATCAAGGAATCGAAATGTTTGTGGCGATGCGTCGTTTGGGAAAACCGGCTTGGCTGCTCAATTACAACGGAGCGCCCCATAATTTAACCGAAAAACGTTCCGAACAAGTTGATTTCACAATCCGAATGAGTCAATTTTTTGATCATTATCTTAAGGGAGCACCGGCTCCGGAATGGATGATGGATGGAATTCCTGCTTCCGAAAAAGGAAAAAATTTGAGACTGAAATTAAAATAACTTTTTCAAATAGTCTTGATTGAGAAATCTGCTTTTCTTCATGCTTAGGCAAAAAGGAAAGCAGATTTTTTGCATGTCAAATATCCTTCGCGCTCAGCTTTGAATCCGCTATTGGATACGCTTTTTTTTGACAGGCTTTTTCAACGATACTAGATACGCTTCTCTTACTTACACTTTTTTTCTTTTTGATGGGAAGTGGTTTTTGCATCAACGATTTCCAGTCGGCCGGATTTTCCTCCGACAACTCTTTGGTAGTAACATAGTCATCCTTAGAAATTTCGTTCACATAAACGGGCTTCCCAATATAATCTTCAATGGCTTCTAAAAGCGGCATTTCTTCTTTGGCACAGAACGAAATAGCAAACCCACGATGATCGCCACGGCCCGTTCTTCCCACACGATGTACATAATTTTCGGCCTGATCGGGCAAATCGTAATTCACTACAAACTCTACGCGATCAACATCAATTCCTCTGGCGCTTACATCGGTGGCAATCAATACTTTTATTTCGCCTTTTTTGAATTCGTTCATCACATGGCTGCGGTCTTTTTGCTCCTTATCGCCATGGATTGTTTTGGCGGCAATTTCTGCACGTTCCATCGCTTTAGCAACGCGCTCTGCACGCACTTTCGTTCTTACAAAAACCAAAATTTTCGATTCCGGGTTTTCCTTTATCAATCTTTCAAGAAAAAATCGTTTGTCGTCCATTTCAACAAAAGCCACTTTGTGATTGACGTTTTTCGAAACCGGATCATTTGGCGAAATTTGAATTCGTATAGGGTTAGTAACCAGCGAATAGGCTAGCTTTTTTATCTCTTTATCGATGGTTGCCGAAAAGAAAAGCGTTTGGCGTTTTTTTGGCAAAAAAGTAATCAACTGCCTGATATCTTTTATAAATCCCAGCGCCAACATATGGTCGGCTTCATCCAAAATAAGGTATTGAATGCGATGCAACTGAAGATATCCTTGGCTTACCAAATCGAACAGCCGTCCGGGCGTGGCAACCAAAATATCAAAGCCTTTTTGTAGTTCAGCAATCTGAGGATCTTGATCTACTCCTCCAAAAACGCCAAAGGTACGCACTGTTGTTCCTTGCTCAAGCGCATTGAAAACTTCTGTGATTTGAATGGCCAATTCGCGCGTGGGAACCATGACTATTGCCCTAATTCCATCGTTTCGCCTTTGGTTCAATTTATGATAATGCAATAAATCGATGATTGGAATTGCAAAAGCAGCCGTTTTTCCGGTACCTGTTTGCGCAATTGCCAACACATCGTCGCCCGAAAGTATCGGCTGTATCGACTTGAATTGAATGTCGGTAGGTCGTTTAAAGCCTAGCTTTCGGATGCTCTCTTTCAGTTCATCCGAGATTTTGTAATCGTCAAATTTCATACTTTAAATTCCTCCCCATTCCCCTCTTCATGTACTGAATACTTAATTTGTTTAAAACTTAGAAGGGCAAATCGTCGCCACCACCCATTTCAGATTCCAAGCTTTGTACCACATTTGAACTTGGCGAAGCGGCCTGATTTGCTGCGTGTGTAATGCCCGACGAGCTCAGTTTCAATACTTTATCGCCCTGTATTTCGGTGATGTATTTCTTTACGCCGTTTGCATCGTCGTACGAACGTGACCTTAATCGTCCTTCTAGGTAAATCTGATCCCCTTTAATGAGGTTTTTTTCGGCCAAATAACGCCAGAGCACTATGTTGTGCCATTCTGTTTGTTCTTGCCAATTGCCATCTTTATCCCGATAGCTTTCTGTTGTTGCCATCGAAAAAGTGGCTTTTTTTGTGCCATTGTCAAAGGTCATCACTTCCGGATCGCGGCCCAAATGACCAACCAAAATAACTTTATTAATTCCTGCCATGGTATATAATTTTTAAGATTAACAAAACAAGATACGTATTTTTTGTGCGCTTGTCCTATTTTAACTGAGTTTGTTTAAATTCGATGAGCAAACGAAGCCATTTATTTATCGACAAACCATTCGGTTCCTTCTTTGGTATCTTTAAGAGAAATGTTCAGTTTTGTCAATTCGTTTCGAATTAAGTCGGCAGTTGGCCAGTCTTTTCTATGTTTGGCTTGTTGACGCAGTTCGATAATGGTGTTCATCACTCCATCCAGCAACGCGGATTGTTCATTGTTTTCGCTTTCCGTTTCTAATCCCAAAATATCGAAAACAAAAAGCTTGAATTTGGCTTGAAGTTTTTCTAAATCGTGCGCTGAAATAGTTTCCAATCTGGCATTCACGGAGTTCACAACCCGAACGGCCTCAAACAAATGAGCAATCAGAATTGGGGTGTTGAAGTCGTCGTTCATGGCTTCATAACATTTGGCTATCCAGTGATCGACATCAAAGCCGGATTTTTCTTGGGGTTTTAGCTTTGTCAAAAGCTCGGCCGCCGCCATAAGCTTATCCAATCCTTTTTCGGCAGCTTGCAATGCTTCGTTTGAAAAATCCAAAGGAGAACGATAATGCGCTTGCAGTATAAAAAAGCGTATATTCATTGGGCTGTAAGCTTTTTCCAATATTTTGTTATTCCCCGAGAAAAGCTCTTGCAAGGTGATAAAATTCCCCAACGATTTTCCCATTTTTTGACCGTTGATGGTAATCATATTGTTATGCATCCAATACTTAACGGGTTCTTCGCCTTTGTTTGCCGCTTTTGATTGTGCAATTTCGGATTCATGATGAGGAAACATCAAATCCATACCTCCACCATGAATATCGAACCGATTGCCCAAATATTTTTTGCTCATGGCCGAGCATTCCATGTGCCAGCCCGGAAAGCCTTCGCTCCAAGGCGATGTCCAGCGCATAATGTGTTCTGGAGCCGCTTTCTTCCAAAGAGCAAAATCGGCACTATTCAATTTCTCTTCTTGTCCGGCAAGCTCACGGGTGTTTTCGATCAGCTCTTCGTACTTTCTGCCTGACAGTTCACCATAAGGGAATTTTTCTGCATAAGCACCTACGTTAAAATAGACGGATCCGTTTCTTTCGTAAGCATAACCGGAATCGAGAATTTTTTTGACCATTTCAATTTGCTCAATGATATGCCCCGAAGCGCGCGGTTCGATACTGGGTTTTTTTATGTTAAGCAAATCCATGTCGTAATGGTAGCGATCCGAATAATACTGAACTATTTCCATTGGCTCTACTTGTTCGAGTCGGGCCTTTTTTGCTATTTTATCTTCGCCCGAATCGGCGTCATTTTCTAAATGACCAACATCGGTAATATTCCGAACATAGCGCACTTTGTATCCCAATTCCTGCAAATACCGAAAAACAATATCGAAAGTGATAGCAGGGCGAGAATGCCCTAAATGTGCATCGCCATATACCGTTGGACCACACACATACATTCCAACATGCGGCGTATTGATAGGCTCAAATACCTCCTTTCTTCGATGGAGCGTATTGTATATTTTCAAATCGTTTTGCATACTATCATCATTTGTTTAAGCTATCTGTACTGTTTTTTTTCGGAAAACACTTCAACAAGAAAGTGTTGCGAACTGATTCATTTTTTTTACAAAATTAAAGCTTTTAACGAAATAGAAATTTTCTTTTTCAAACAGATTTTATTATGACGAAGCAAGTTTTTTTGCATACAAATCGCAAAGGGTATTTTCAAAATGATTGGCGTGTGCTTTGACCCATTCAAATTCGATTCGTTTTCCCATGGTGAGCACATCAAAATATTTCCAGTAGGTGATGTTTTTCACCTTTTCTCCATTTACCGTGCGCCAATCGTTCAACTCCCAAATTGGAACCCACGCGGTAAGTCCTTTACGAACATACTGACTATCACTAATGATACGAATGTGTTTTACGTCTTTCAATATTTCCAAGCTTTTTATGGCTGCTTCCAATTCTATCAACGAGCTGCTTTTCTTGCCCGATTCGTAGGTGTGCAATTGGTAGTTTTTGTTTGGTCTTTTTATCAAAACCACATAGCCTCCTTTTCCTTTTTTCTCTAAAAAAGATCCGTCGGTATATACTCTGGTTGGGGTTTCGGTTTCGCTTTTCAACACAAAAATTTTCCGTTCGTCGGCACTTCTATCCACCACCAATATTGCGGACCTATTGCTAAAGGCGGTCATGTCTTTGTTTTCCCACAATACAAAATACAATTCAAATCCCACATAAAATGTGTCTGGACGCTTGTTGTGCAACATCTTTCGCAATTGATGTTCGTGCAATTTCAAATAGTCGGAAAAAGGAGATTGTTCCAAAAAAACCAATGATTTTGTAAGAGGAGTATATCCAATTTGAACTTGCTGCCGGTTCGACTCCGAACGAATAAGAATATTGTATTCATGCGTTTTGCAGTCTGTAATTTTAAAGTAAAACCGATTGAGTTGGAGCGAATTTTCCATTGTCGAATAGAACGATTTATAGTTTTCCGCCCAAGACACAGATTTTTTTCAATTTCTCCACTTTGCCGCTTAAATCAAAGTACTCGAAATAAAGAATATAGATTCCGATTGGCGCTTTATCGCCGTTTTCGCTTGTCCCATTCCAGAAAATCTGACCGGTTGTTCCCATTAATTCATTTTTCACCAAATGATTGATTTGCTGTCCTTGTGCATTGAAAATAAGCAAATTTAGGGTATATCCGCTTTGCGAAAAATTGTAATTGACCTGCAAAATATCATCAATTCCGTCCATGTCGGGCGAAAATAGTTCGGGTGAAATTTGAAATAGGTCATCCGTTTCACCGGCTGCTTGAAATTGAGAATTTTGATAGGTTGGCGTTCCGTAATTTACATCTGCTGCTGCCGACGACCAATTGCTTGCTTTGTTGGTTTCTTCGTCGGGCGAAAGCCGCTCAAGCGAAACGCCCTTCCGGTTGCTTAAAAGCGGATGATGCATCGTTTCCTTGTACGAAAAAATATCAATCACTTTTGAACGATTCAAGGCTTTGCTCAGCAAAATAGTTCCCTCGGTGTTTGAAAGTAAGGGAAAAGCGGCGTTGGCAAAAAGATTGTCAGGATTTTCGACAGCATATTCCAGCAAAACACTTTCCTTGTTTTTGCAAATCACCAAATATTCTTCCGGGAATATCTGGCCGGCATTCAATTGTGCTGTATAATAGGTGGTGTCTAACGCATTGACAACAATCCGAGACAAAAGCAACTGCTTGCTTTCAATTACTTTGGAGGAGCGATTGAAAAGTTCAATAAATTCGCCATTATCGAGCCACGAATCAAAAAGAATTTCATTGATTACGATGTCGTCGATTTCCGGCTCTTGTGGCAGTGCAAAGAGTTTGTGTGGATTCTGAATTTCTACGCCACAACATCCAACAACGGAATTGCTCAATTCCAATTGATAAATTTTATTTTCAGCAAAATTGGTAGCAAAACTCAGTTTGGCCATTGAATATTCAGGAGCAAAAATGGCGACAAAGGCAGGATTTCCCAATCCATTGTCGGCTGAATAATTTTGTGGATTTTTCAAGGCCAAACTATCCATACTTTTTGAAAACACGAGCGAAAGCGTATTTTCATCTAAAACTTCAATCTGAAGAAGTTGAGGCGATTGATAATCTGCCTGAATATGGCCCAAACTATTCGTGCTTCCCGGTGTTCCTCCATTTGCATTCTGCGAGGCCAACCAATTGCCGGACTGCTCACAAAAATGGTTGGTCGAAATCATTTCGAGCGACCAGCCGCCTTCCGCTTTCAGATTATCGCCATACCAAGAATCCGAATAATTGATGTAATGGATGAGTTGGTTTGATGGATTTTTCAGAACGATGGCTGTGCCGGTATTCGCCAGAGTAAAGGAAGAAAAACCAAGTACGTTTCCAAAAGTAGCAAGCCTCGCAACGGCATCCGCATGCGAAAGCAAAACAAAGCTATTGGCAGCCAATGTATAATCGGCTAATGTATATTTGGAAGCGCCCATTTCAATTCTCCAGCCATTGAGCAAAATGGGATAATTGGTTCGATTGTACAATTCTATGTATTCTACTTCGGGCAAGGCTTGAACAGGACTTGGATCGGCCATAATTTCCGAAATAATCACATCGCCATATTCGGCTGTTTTTGGAAGCTCGAAAGAAAAAACCAGCTCCTCGCTTAGATATTGTCCGATGCAGTTTTCGAGTGCTGAACTGATCAAAAGTTGATATTTTATTCCTAAGCTGAATTTCGATTCAAAATGCAATTCGCAAGTTTGGAAGGCAGAAGAAAGAAGAACAGTGGATGGATTTTCGATAGCATTGTTTACTACATAGTTCTGAACATTAAGAAGCGAAATCGGATTCATTGTCTGATTAAATGAAACAGAAAGAACCGAATCGTTTTTCAGCAAAACAGAATTTATTTTTGGAACAACCACCGTTTCAGAAAAAACACTGTTTCGAGCTCCCGGAGTCCCCCCCGAGCTGCTTACGTTTGCTTTCCAGTTTTCGGTGATTAAACAAATATTATCCGGTTGAATTTTTTCTAACGACCAGCCACCATTTAGTTTTACGGCATCGGCATACCATGTTTCCGAGTATGTAAGTTCATCAATTGTTTGATTGTTTTCGTCGATCAAAGCAACGGTTTGTGCAGCATTGAGCAAGAGAAAACTTGCAAAAGCAGCCACTTTGCCATAAGCGGCCATGGTGATTGCTTGTGTTGTTCCACACAGAATAAGGTATTCGCCGGCATTCAGCGTCATGCTTGGAAAGGTTTTTTCTGTATCGCCAATTTTAAGCTTCCAATTGGTTAAATTCACGCTATACGAAGCCCGGTTGTATATTTCGAGGTATTCAATATCAGGAAGCCCCACAACCGGACTTGGATCAGCCATGACTTCATTGAACACTACATCGTTCAATTCGGCTTTGCCATAAACAAAGTTTAGCAAAGTGCTTTCCATTTGATTCCCAGCCTTGTCCTTAACAGCCGATAGGACTAAAGTATAGGTCTTGTTTGCTATAAAATCATCTTCAAAAGTTAAATTTACTTCCATAGGGCTTTCAACCAAAAGTTGCGCTGTTCCGGGATTTTGTTCGTTTTCTTGAACAAAGTAATTTAGGCGATTTTCGGCCGAAATAGGATCCAAAGCTTCATTAAATTTCACCCGCAATTGATTGGGTGCAACAACCTCCACTTTTTCCGCAATTGGGCTTACCAAATCAACATAAATGGAATTTACCTGCACATTGTCCAGATAAAATTTGGTTGCATTGGAGCTTGTAAACTTACAAAAGTATCCAAAGTAGGGATTTGTTATGGCCGAAGTGCTTTGTCCGGAACATTCTTGAACAAAAACGCCAGATTTGTTCCAATCGGCCCAAACGACCCAACTTCCATCTTTCTTGTAAACCACTTTGATATTGCTATCAAATGCTGCGGCTACTTTTGCCGCTGTTCCTCTACAAATAGATTGAATTTGTGTTCCTTGTTGGCGAAAAAGTTCAACAGCATCTAAGCTTCCTGCTTCACCAAACTGCAGATAATAGCCGTTTAGTGCGTTTTCCAAATTACTTCCATCGGCTATCAAATAAACACGCGCATTGTTATTGTCGGACGGACTATACGCCAACCGAATTGAAAACGACCACTCTAAACTATCCGAAAGTCCAAGAAAAGTGGATAAATAAGCCGTGTCGGCTCTGTCGGTGCGCGGAGTCAACTGATTGAGTTGAAGTTGAAAGCTGCTATTTATCTTAAATACATTTTGTTCTCCTACCCAAATTGGATTTGCTGTAAAATTAGCATCCGAAAAATTATCAAAAATCTGACTCCATGCCATCATTGGCAACAGGAGAAAAAGAAAAAGTCTAGTTTTCACAATAAATAGAATTTTGTAATGATGCTCATGAAACCATTTTCATACACAACCAAAATGATTGATCCGCCATTCCGCCAAAATCGTCCCATTGAGACATGAAACAAATATACACAAATTACACGCACATGAAAAATTGCGATTTAAGCGAATGGCCATTAAAGATATTCTAAATGTGCTACTTTTGCATAAAATTACAGAAATAAATGAAAATAGCTTTGGTTGGAGCTACCGGATTGGTGGGTAGCGTTATGATTCAGGTTTTGGAAAAAAGCAAGCTAAAAATAGACGCTTTTTATGCCGTTGCCAGCGAACGTTCGATTGGAAAAACGGTCATGTTCAATAAAAGCGAAAACAAAGTAATTGGTTTGGACGAAGCGGTGGCTCTTGCTCCTGATATTGCCATTTTTTCGGCAGGAGGAACGACCTCAAAAATATGGGCGCCAAAATTTGCAGCTCAAGGGACTGTTGTCATTGATAACTCCTCCGCTTGGCGAATGGACAAAGAAATTCCTTTGGTGGTTCCGGAAATTAATGGCGGGATTTTGACAAAAAAACACAAAATTATCGCCAATCCCAATTGTTCTACTATTCAAATGGTGATGGCGTTGGCACCTTTGCATTCCGTTTATGAAATCGACAGATTGGTTGTTTCAACTTATCAATCTGTTACAGGATCCGGTGCCAAAGCAGTAAGGCAAATGCAGGACGAACGGATTTGTCGCCCAGAGCCTCAAATGTTTTACCATTATCCAATCGATCTGAACGTAATTCCACATGGAGGCGATTTTTTAGAAAATGGATATACCACCGAAGAAGAAAAGCTGGTTTTTGAAACACGCAAGATATTGGCAAACGACAATCTGAGAATCACCGCTACTGTGGTGCGCGTTCCGGTTTTTGGCGGCCATTCAGAAAGTGTAAATGTGGAATTTAAGAAAGAATTTGAACTCACCAAGGTTTTTGAGCTTTTGGAAAACTTCCCGGGCATTGTTGTTCAAGACAATGTGGAGCAATTTCAATATCCCATGCCAAGATTTGCCGAAGGAAAAGATGCTGTATTTGTTGGCCGAATCCGGCGAGATTTCAGTCAGGACAAAACCCTGAATCTGTGGATAGTTTCGGATAATCTGAGAAAAGGTGCCGCTACAAATGCCGTTCAAATTGCAGAATATCTGACTGAACATCACTTAATTGAAGACGAATAAAAAAAGAATCTGGAACTAAAAATATTAACGCCTTGAAAATTATTAACGACATCAATTTATTTCCAAAGCTCGATTATCCGGTAGTTACCATTGGTCGTTTTGACGGAGTCCATTTGGGTCATCGAAAACTGATAGAACAGCTCAAAAATATTGCGGAAAAAAACGCGGCACAAACTGTTCTGATTACCTTCAATCCTTCGCCCGAAGAAATTTTGTTTACCACCGAAGCGAACAGCGTTCGTCTTCTAAATATTCAACAAGAAAAAGAAGCTTTATTGGAAAGTTTAGGAATTGATTATTTGCTTGTCATTCCATTTACCGAAGCGTTTTCGAAAATTACGCCTGATGAATTTATTCGCACTTACCTAGTAGAAAAAATTCAACTCAAAGAGCTGGTAGTGGGATTTTCACATCATTTTGGTTACGAACGAGAAGGGAATTTTATTCAGCTGAACTCTTTAGCAAAAAAATACGGCTTTCGCGTGCATGAAATTCCGATGGAAGACATTCAAAATCGCAATATCACCTCCGTAAAAATTCGAAAATTCCTGATTGATGGGATGATTGAAGAGGCCAATGCACTTTTGGGCTATTCGTATAATATCAGCGGAATTGTGGTTCATGGAAATAGAATTGGCCGGATTATTGGCTTTCCAACAGCCAATATTGATGTAAAAGACACCTACAAAAATAAACTTATCCCAAAGCAAGGTGTTTATGCCGTACTTATTCGATGCCAAGGAAACAGCTATAAAGGAATGGCCAATATTGGCTTTCGGCCAACGCTCAAGCTCGAAAAGCATGAATTAACCACAGAAGTAAATATCTTTAATTTTTCGCGCGAATTGTATGGAGAGAAACTCACCATCTTTTTTGTTCATAGAATCCGCGACGAAGTGAAGTTCGAAAATTTGGAAAATTTAAAAGCGCAATTGGATAAAGATAAGCGTAAAAGCATTCATGTTTTGGAAAACTATTAAATTCGAATTTCTGTTCGATCCGAATATAAAAAATCTTAGCCTTTTTAAGATCCCTTTAAAACTCAAAATAATTGCGCTTCAAACCACTGATGCTGGTCCTTTTGTTGTACTTTTATTTTTATTTTAAAAACCCGATACCGCTCAATATGAAAAATTCCGTTTTTGATAGACTGCTAAAATGCGCTCCTTTTATTGCTCTTTTTTTTGTTCTTACATCGAAACAAATTGGTTTTGCGCAAGAAACGGCAACGAGTATCCACGAAGTTGTTGTTTTGGATGTAAAGCAGGTTCGCTCTTATACCTATTTACTTGTAAACGAAAACAATAAACAAAAATGGGTGGCAGGACCAAGTATGCAAGCCGAAATTGGAGATGTTCTTTTTTACAAAGGAGGAACAGAAATGTCCGATTTTAAGAGCAAAGAACTGGCCCAGACCTTTTCTTCTGTGCTTTTCCTCGAAAAAATAAGTAACAACAAGCAAGATTTGATGAATACTAAATTCCAACATCCCGCTTCCGATTTACATCAAGGGAATCCAAAAGAAACAAATCAAAAACTTTCAATTTCGATAAAACCACCAGCAAATGGTATAAGCATAGCCGACTTGTTGAAAAACAAAAATCTGTATGCCGGAAAAACGGTGATCATAAAAGGACAAGTCACAAAATTTAATTCAAAAATTATGTCGAAGAATTGGGTTCATTTTCAAGATGGCACCGAATTTCAAGGCGAATTTGATTTAACCCTAACCACCAATATGCTTTTAAATGTTGGCGACATTGTTGTACTGAAAGGCGAAGTATCTTTGGAAAAAGACTTTGGCTACGGCTATTTTTACAAAATAATTGTAGAAAACGCACAACTCATCGAAGATTAATGCGTTTTTGTGCTCTTATTTCATTCCGCTTACGATAAGCTGAAAAAGCGCCCGATTGACAAGGCCCAATTTTGCCTCAGCCAAATTGTTTTGAAATTGCAGCCCCGACGATTCCTATTGGATTTTTGTTCGATCGTATTTCCAATCTTTATGACAGCCCGTGGAACACGAACCGCCATTTTCAGTAGGAACGTAGTTTAATGGCATCGTCCATTTCCCAAACACCACCGTTTCGGCAATCAGATGTTCTTTCGCAGAGCCGTGAACACTGTGGCAATTCCTGCACGAACGCCCTTTTTCTTTGTTCACATGAAGAAAATGCAGATTTTTTTCTCCGTTCCGAAAACGGGTAGCAAATTTGGTTTTTTCTTGGGTCAAAGCCTCCACATCATGACATCCAAAACACAAGTCGTAGTTCGATTCTTTTCCTGGCGCATAATTCCCCGCAGGATAAGACATGGTTAATAAACTGGAAAAATTCGAAGCGTGCGGATTGTGGCAAATTGAACAGCCATCGTTTAGCGGCGCGTGTTGCGTTTTTGCTTGCTCTACAATCTTCGAAATATTTGCAATTTCTCTTTTGGCAGATTTAATCTCCTTATTGTGACAACTCAAACAAAGTGTTTTTTCATTGCTTTTTAACAGCCTACTTTCGTTTGAAGAATGCGCCGAGTGGCAATTTGCGCAGCTTCCCTTATCCTTTATAGGCAAATGAACAACTGCCGATTTAGCTATTGCTTGTTCAGTCTCGTAATGACAAGTATTGCACAATTCGGGCAGCTTGGTAGAAATAAATTTGGCCTCATCCGAACTATGAACCTCATGACAATCGAGACAAGTGCCTTCGGACAACGCGACGTGTACAAATTTATTTTTGGTGTTTGCACTGTGTTCTTCGGTATGACAGGAATAGCACAAATCGGCGCCTTTCTGTGCAATGGTAAAACCTTTCACTTTTGGCTTTGGATGCTGTTCGCCATTCGATTCATGACAAAACAAGCAATCCGAATCAACCGGCCCATGAATAAAACTTTTCCCCACTATGCTTTTGTGGCAATCTCTGCAAGATGGCTCTTGCCCCAAAGCAACTGTATTGAAAAAAACAAGGGCAAATACGGGCATCAATACAGCAAAAATAATCCTCCTAGAACTAAGGGGCTTCGATTGTAATTTTCTAAATGCTTTCATTATCTCTATTTTATTGCGTTATGTTTTATTAAAATTTTCTTGAAACCACGATTTCAAATTTCTTATAATCAAGATTTTCGGTGTAAAACCTATTTGAATAAAGCTCCATTCCGGCTTTGATATAAAGCTGTAATATCCGCGCACTTAATTCCATTCGGGAGGTAAAAAGATTCAATTCTATTCCATCACCGCTCTGTTTTAGATAGGATCCATTTATGTTGAGCCGGATGTTCGGATTGATAGTATAAGCAATAGCTCCCGTAAAATTATAATATTGCTGCGTAGTTCCTTCCTGAATAATCATTTGATAATCGCGTACAGTTCCATTGAGCGTGTACATCAGTTTCTGTTTAATATCTCCCTGCAAAACAAAAAAGTATCTGATTAGCCTATACGGAATGATCGTGCTTTCAAAATTATCTTGCTCAACACCGGCTGTAAAAAATCCAAAATTTATCCTACAACCATATATTTTTTGCGTAAAATAATCCAGCGTTAAGAAACTGATGCTTTGGGGAGCAATATAATCTTGAGTGGAGTTTCTAAAATAGATTTCGAATTTTTTATCCAAAACCGACACGCTAGCAAA
>KB227273.1_pt1 | contig 21240 bp, 18 predicted proteins | sample 524768 | NCBI WGS metagenome assembly AMQJ01 (sample SAMN00998488, study PRJNA167727) | sediment metagenome | isolation source: subsurface aquifer sediment | place: USA: Rifle, Colorado | collected Aug-2009
GATATAAAAATGACTGAAAGATATGCACACCTGGCCAATACAAACCTGGAAAATGCAGTTTCTAAGCTGGATGGTATTAAAATAGGCTGATAACAAAAATTATTTTAGAGAGTTGACAAAATTATTTTTTTATATACTCTATAAGAAAATTGTGCGAATAAAACATTAGCTGATTGCGATTGCAATACGATATTATTGTGTCACATAGGGTGTCTGATTGATCGCCAGCTTTTGATAGCCAATCATCGCAGGCTATACCATTACAAACTTTTTTTAAAAAGGAATTGTTGGGTATGTCTGCATCTTTTAATTTCATAGAACTAAAGAAAGATCTCCCACGTATAATAGCCCGCTCAAAAGTATCGGAGTACTTTGGCGGTGCGATTTCATCCAAAACCCTCGCGAACCTCGACAGCTTAGGACAAGGCCCTGAAGGAGCATTTAAAATTGGCAGAAATGTCGTCTATCCGACTAAATCATTGTTAGAGTGGCTGCAGAAAAGGAGTACAATTTCACCTTCTGACGATGAAGGAGGTGAAAAATGCATCAACAGGTAAAAGAAGGTTCCACACCTGTGGGTAAAGAAAAAGCATAGAAGAAGTGACATTGATTTCCATACATTGACATCAAAGAGAACCAACAGTAAAAAACTATGGTTCCACTTTAATTAATTGAATTCAATACAAATAGTTGCAGGTGGAACCATAAAATCGCAAATCAAAAAATAGAATAAGGCGGCGATCAAACAATGACTTACAAAAACTATCCAAAGTCTTGACAAAGCGATTGAAGCACATTAAAAATGAATTAAACGGTGATTCAGACTCATAACCGTAATTAAAACTTTAACTGGCAACACCACCGTAACTCCCTACCGAAATTAAAATCCTCCTGAATTACCTCCAAATTAATTCCCTTTTTATGGAGGTTAAAATCATGGTTCAACAGCCAGAAGAAAATGTTCCTGCACAACCGGAACCTCAAAACCAGAAAAAACAATCTATTAAGGACACATTATCCGGCTTGAAAAAGGATATGGTGAAGAAAATTGACGGGGTGATAGATTTCGTCTTAACGAGCTGCATCATAAGCTTCAGCGTCAAAGTAGAAAAAGATATGGAATCAATCCATGTCATTGCTGATAATGGCAGCCACAGAATTGAAAGGGGACAAGAGAGTTTAACATTAAATAAGCAAAAATATATCATCAATAATGAATCAATCCCGCCTGACCTTGAAGAGCGTTGTGGATTAGATAAGTTGGAACAAATCATTGAACAGCCAAGCAACCCAGCCCAGTTATTTGAATCTGGATGCAAAATTTTAAAAAAGCATATTGAATTAGAAAAAGAAAATATAAATGGGCTTCTGGTATTGTGGGCTATTGCCACTTATTTTGCAGTCATCTTCCCTGTCTTTCCCTTTATCTTTCTTTTTGGCCCCAAGGGTACTGGAAAATCCAACCTGCTTGAACTTTTATCCTACATGGTTTTTAACGGCCAAAAGCTGACCACTGTTACAGAATCCGCTTTGTGTGATTTAACAGACTCCATGCGCAGTACAGTTTTTATAGATCAGGCTGAACATTTAGCACGGAATTTGATTGGACTTTTGGCTGATTCATACAAATTGGCTGGCGGTAAAAGGATGATCACAGTCAGGCAGAATGGACGCAGATTCCCGAAAGAATTCTCAGGCTATGGTCCAAAATGTTTTGCGGCAACTAATGCTCCAGATTATGACCTAGCGGACAGGGGACCAACAATCTCCACGATTGCTGCAAAACAGAAAAAGAAACTGAAGTTTCTCTTTGGCGACTCTAAAGAAACAAAAGATTTCAGAGGTATGTGTTATGGATTTCTGCTGCACTGTCACGCGAAGGTAAAAAAAAATTATGAATCTGAATCCTTGTCTGGCGATAACAGCAGAAAATCTGAATTATGGAAACCCCTGAAGGCAGTTGCTATGGCTTTGGAGATTGAAAAAACAGAGATTGAAAATATAGAAAAAATTTTTAATCTTAACTACGGACAATTCATAGAACAACCGTCAGGACTTGATTTGGTCCTTTTTCATACCATCAGTGATTTTGTAAAAGAGGAAGAAAAGAACCAGCACGAAAGCTTCGATAAAACCATAAAGGAAATACAAACCGCAATGAAGCCTGTATTAGAAGAATCGGGTGGTGAAGATGGGCAAGTACCGTCTCCTCAGTGGATTGGTAAAAGGCTTTCGCGGTACTCTCTGATCGAAAAGGAGGACAAGAAAAAGAAAACCCGTGATAGACTGATGCGTTACAAATTCAATATGACCCACGTCACAGACATCATTAGCCGGTACATTGACATCAAATCGAACCACCACTAGAAAGCATACGGTTCCACATTAACCAATTGAATTGACAACGATTATTTGTATGTGGAACCATAAAATCGTAAATCTGTAAATTTGAAAGGAGGTTACACCATAAAATAAAAATTCACTGTAACTGTAACTAAAATTCATAACGATCTCCACCATTCCCAATTCCCACCGAAATTCCACACAGCAGATCTAAGCCGATACCAGGAGGCTATTTCCCAAATAGATTTTTAAGAAAACCCATGGTGCAGAATGAATAATAACCATGTATGAGTAAACGAATAGCCTCCTTGTATCATCTCTGAAGAATGCGCAGAAATCTGCGCCTCATTATTCCTTAATATAGGAGGTTATTATGACCCAACAAAACAAAAAAAAGCCTGCCAGTGTTACAGAGGCTGACAATCAAAACATGTTACCAGTTCTACCACCGGAGGGGGCAGACCAACTCCCTGTGCCGGTTAATGGATTAACCCTTGAAGCTGAAGCAGCTAAAATAAATTCTTTTTATGACGAGATCGAAAAAACAACTTGTGATCAAAATGAGTATTGGACCGCTCATAGGGCGAAACTGGGGCACATGCTTAACCATCACCAGAGACGGGTAATAGAATTGGGAATTAGCTGGACTCAATATGCAATAGAGACATTCCCTAAACTGGAAAAAAGAACACGTGAAAAATACATGGCCTTAGCTGCTTTTGGAGATAGAGTTAAGCCATATTATTATATGGGGGTTGATAGGGCTTATTACCTTTTTAATAAGCTTATCCACTATCATAACGATCCAGATTTTCAACATATCCGCAGTAGATATGCTCACATCTTTGATCCTGCTTCGAAGACTCTGCAGGAGAAAGAGGATGTCAAAGTCAAAGCCGATGTCATTCGGAATTTTTTTAAGTTCAGGAACCAGGTCAAGCGTAATGATATTGACGAAAATCTTAAAAATTTTGTCCTTGACGTGTTGGAAGCCGGATGCACTTTTGGCCAAAAGGACTACGAGTATCTGAATCAACCGAATGTGACACCAAGCGATATTGTTCAATACCTCATAAAGATGATGGTGACAGCAAGTTCACCGGTACAGCAGAAATCATCATCCACTTCCAGGATTAGCATTCACGTTATACTCAGCCAACTTTTGCAGACAGTCCAAGGGTATAATGCAAAAAACTTCATCCCGGAGTTTCTCAGTGTTGAATTTCTGGACAGTGTAATAGATGTTATTACAACTCTTCGCCACAGAATGTCACCTACAAATGATCAGGAGGTGTCCTAATGGGGATTAAAATTTTCCTGTCATCATTCACGCTCAGGGTCCTCCTGGCATATAAGAGCTTGTATCCAAATGCGGAAATGAATGTGTTACTTTCATTCGGTACAAGGAGCCAGGATTATTATAATATGATAATTACCTACCGTGATATGATCAGTAGCTTGATCTGTGATTCAGGAGCATTTACAAAAAACTTTGCCAATGCGAAGACCGCAGCAAAGATATCCCTGGACGGATTCATTGCCTTTGCCAAGCAGCCTTTCATACGGAAAGCTTTCGATTTCATTTTCAATTATGATGAGAATTTCAATTTAGATGGTTTTGAAACAAATTTGAGAAATATGTGGAAGATGAAGAACGCCGACATCGATTCTGTACCAGTTGTGCATGATTACCTCGGGGTCGTTTTTAACGAGATCGAATACTATTTACAGAAAGGATACAAGCTCATTGCACTGGGCTACTCAGAGCATAAGATGACAGATGGAAAGGATAATATCCAGGCTGCCGTTAGCCGTATTGTCAGTAAAGGCTCAAGAGTTCACCTGCTCGGAATTAGCTCGTATGACATTTTAGCTGACAATCCTATCCATTACAGTGACAGCTCCAGTTGGGCTCAAGAAGGGCTGTATGGCAATATCTTATGGTGGAATCCGAATAAACCAAGTAAAGGAGAGAATAAAACTGACAGGATAAGATTCCTGGACAGGGAAAATTCACACAAGCGCCATAACCGCCACATCGGGAACTATCCTTATGTGGAAGAACTTCAGGTGTACCTCAAAGACCAGCTTGGTATGACATTACTGGATTTGTGCGGTCATGATAAAGAATTTAACCGCCAGTTGGTGAATGTCCATTTTTTCGTCGAGTTGCAGGACAGAGTTCGTGAAGCCCACAGACAAAGAGGGATTATCTTAAAATAAGGTAAACGAGCGATTAATCAAAAGGGCCGGTCACTGCAATGGTGGCTGGCCCTGTTTATTTTCCAGAAGAACAATCCCATCTACCGGTAAAAACAACAATCACAGAACTTTTATTGAATCCATTTTATTGACAATTCTGTACTACAGTCATGTCACATACTTTTTCATCAGCTTCATGCTCATATACTGCCGGTGCCCGACATAGCAGATCATCGACGATTAATTCATAGGGGATATCATCATCCAGATTAGCAGTAACAGGCAGATACCTTTCAATCAGATTTGAAACACCATGAATTGCATGTTTGACCAATTTTACCCGAAGAATGCATTCGCTACCATAAAGCTCACTGGTATCTTCAATGGCATTAGGGTCCATTCCCATATTTTTGATGATGATAAACAGGACCTTTAAACTCATTGGCTTGCTCAGGTTAAAATAACTGTAATAGAGGCAGTTTATGTATTTCCCCGATTGAATAATCCAGTGCAACCTTAAGATCTCTTCCCCATTTTTACTTTCCTGTACATCTGAATCCTGTAATAAACATCGGTATTCACCGGTTGGTAAAACTTCAATCTGGTTTTTGATAGTGGTAAATCTTTTCAAATTGAGTCTTTTTAAGTCCATGATTTTTCTCCTTTGGTGTTTGGGTTGGTATTTATTAACGGCAGCGCTCGTTAAGTTTTTTTGATATCTTTTTAATTTTTATCAGCTAGAGAAATTGTCTGACCCCTTCCCAATGGGGCTTTCCATTCATCTTAATCTACTTCCCAGGATCGCTTCTTAACTCAAAGAACAAAACAATAAAGATATAATGGATCTGAAAGTGTTGCATTGAATCATGTTGGCACCAGCAGCACTACAAACCCACAAATTCGAAGGAGGTATTAAGAAAAAATCAGATCTAATCGTTACCACAAGGCAACGATGTAATTGGCGGCCAGTTGAATGTCTGTGCAGGACATGACTGGCCTTTTCATTTTAATGGATAGTTTTAAGGATTATAAAAAATGAATTTTATATTCAATCCGTTCAATCCTGGTACTGCTGACCTATTCCAGTCTCAGCAATTCCATCAGGACGAACTCAACAAATCAAATGAAGCAGAAATATTTTTCAAAACTCTCTGGGGAGATAATCCTCCAGACAAGGGTTTTATTGTTTTATGGACCAAGCAGGATAACAGATCCTACTTTTTTAGTCTGAATCAAAAACAGGACTTAATTCGTAAAGTCGAGCAGTTGAAATCCATGGGTGATGTTTATTTTACAGTTGGTTTGCAGAAAGAGGAACTTCCCAATGGTAAAAGAGGGACATCAGAAACCGTAATCGCTCTTCCTGGCGTTTGGGTTGACATTGATGTCCAAGGCCCAGATCATAAAAAGAGAAATTTAATCCCAACAATGGACGCAGCATTGGATTTTATTAATGAACTACCATTGAAACCAACCATTATAATCAATACTGGCGGTGGTTATCACTGTTACTGGGTGTTTAAAACTCCATTACTTTTCAGCAGAACCGAGACTCGTCAAGAGGCTAAGGCTCGCTCTGAGAATTTTCAAAAGACAATAAGGCTGAAGGCTCAGGAGAAGGATTGGTATATAGATAACACATCTGATTTAGCTCGTTTGCTTCGTATTCCAGGGACTGACAATTGCAAAAGTTTTCCAGCAAGACCAGTTCACATTATCGATGCAGATGGCCCCAGGTATACTCCTGGCGACATTGAGAAGTTTATTGCTGAGAACAACAGAACTAAAACGCTCATAACTCCTCCTGCCGCTTTTCAACCTCTCAAAGTTGAAACTGTACCAGTGAAAGAACCGGACACCGTTGAAAAAGATGACAGTGACAACATTAACCGCAAAGTTGTCAGAGAACTCATCAATCGTTGTGATTTTCTCAAACACTGCCGAGATGATGCAGCAGCGTTGTCAGAGCCTGAATGGTATAAAATGATTTGTATTCTGGCCAAGGAATATGGTGGCATTGAAGCGATACACGAACTTAGCAGACCTTATCCTGGATACACAAAAGAAGAAACCAGAGGCAAAATACTGAATGCGCAGGAAGGGTGTATCTCTCCCATCACCTGCAAAAGTGTTCGGGAAATATGGCCCTGTCAAAAGGACTGCGGCGTTACGTGTCCCATCCATTTAAAGAAAGATATTCTTGGAGAAATGGGAATACAAGATGCATCATACACTGCTTATCAACCGGCGGAGTCTGAAAAAGATTCAGATGATAATTTTTCTGATATGGACCTGTTGAAGGAGAGAACACCTGACATGCTATTCCCATGGGACAGTTTACCTCCGCTTTTGTCAGCTTCTTTAAAAGATCTGGCCGAGGATATGGCCGTGCAACCGGAAATGTGTGCTGTCACTGCTTTGGGGATACTGAGTGCTGCCATCGGAAGCAATATTGAATCTGTTGAAGCTAAGAAAGGATATAAGGCTCCAGTCAATCTCTGGACGGCCATACTGGCAGATACAGGTGGAAAAAAGACTCCGGTGATCGGCAGATTAATGAAACCAGTCCATGCCATTCAGAAGCAACTGCATGATGAATATGAGGATGCCCACAAAAAATGGGTAGATCGTCAGAAGAATAACCAGGATAGCAAAACTAAATCAAACGACGATCCTGAACCGAAATTTCAAAGTATCTACACCACCGATCCTACAATTGAGGCACTCATCGAATTGTTGAATAACAATGAACATGGGGTTATGCTGAATCAGGACGAAATGTCTGCATTCCTGTTAGGCTTCAATAAATACCGCGGGGGAAACGGAGGTGACAGGGAACAATACCTCAACCTGTGGAGTGCAACTCCTATTAAAATCGATCGGGTATCAAAACAATTATATGTCTATCGTCCTTTTTTGACTCTTCTCGGTGGTATTCAACCAGGTAAAGCTAAACTGTTATTTGGGGAGGATTCTTTTGATGATGGATTGATCACCAGATTTCTCTTCTATCGAAACGATGATATCTATAATGATTTGACATCTCATGAATGGCGGGTTGAACATGAGAACCTTTGGGCACGCTTAGTGCAATCACTCTATAATGCCAGATACAATCCAAAACTGAAATTGAAGTTGTCACAGGACGCATGGAATATCTTTATGGATTACGAGAATTATTTAACGCGCAGGAAACAATTTGATCCTGGTAAATTCAAAGTATTTCTGCCGAAAGCATCGAATTATGTACTTCGGATTTCTGGTATACTCCATGCTGTAGAAGCTGCGATTAGTAACCAACAAATGACATCGGTAGTATCTGCAGCAACTGTCAACCGCGCCGTTAACCTGGTCAATTATTTTCTTTCACAGGCCAGAAAGATCATTGAATTATATGGTCCTCAGAAACCTGAAATTGATTTGAATCAGAAGCATGTATTGAAAGCGATTATCTCCATTTATAATAGCAAAAACAATTCCGTACTCATTACTGAAGAGATCCAGGCTGAATTCAACAGCAGTGTTCCTGAAAGCGTTCAAATAACCAATATTAGCTCCTTTGGCTCATTGGTCAAGCAAACACTGAATGAGAACAAAATCAAATTCGAGAAGAAACGTCCTAAGATCAATGGTAAGGACCGGCAAGCAGTTGTTCTTGAGAAGACTGCTATCAAAGCCATTGAGAAACTGCTGCAGTAGTGGAAACCATGACCTATCAGAAGAATCTTGAAACAGGAAATGTAATCTATATTCTTTATGATTTTTTTGAATTATTATGTCTAAGGTGGAGAAGGAGTATTTAGAACTGTCGCCGGGTGTCTCCGGGTATTCTCCGGGTATTCTCCGTGTTTTCTCCAGGTGAAATTATATTTAACTTATTAATATTATTATAAATATTATTTTTTCTCCACCATTTCTTTGGTAACTGAACCAATTATTATAAGAAATCCCCTCCGCGACCCATTTTTAAAACCCACCCGGAGAACCCGGCGAAGTCGTATAAAATATTAAAATCATTATAGATTTTTAAATTATGCCCGGCGACAACATGGAGATGTATCCGGAGACTATACTATTGATGATTCTTCTGTAGGTAAAAAAACAGCCACTCCTGAAAGTTAAGATTATGCTTCTGGGAGTGGCACTTTTTTTAACGCCATCTTCTGGTCAACATTCGGCAAATACTGGTATGGACATTTTTGATTCTGAACTGTTATCCTGAGACTGACCATTGAAAACAAGAATTCTAATTGTCGTTGAAGACCATAAAATATCTGTCGTTGACCATCCAGGGGAATGAGAAGCAGTGCCCCCTGTAATTTCTCAAAAGAGATTATCTGCCTATAACTGGCCGGGTCAGTATTTCGATATTTTTCTGAATCATTCTTGTCCATGGGTGTCCCCGATTAAAGATTTTGGCCTGGTTCAAAACAGGGTAACACTTTTTGATGCTTCTCAGTCTCTCACAAAAAGCTTATATCATTGAATGCCAAATACTTATCGCCGATGAGTTGAAAGAACGCTCTATAAAAGTGTTACCCTAATTATATGCTTTTTTGAACCAGGCCAAGATTTTCTGAAATGGTTTTGGATTTTGAACGGCAGTGGTCAATAACAATTGAAGTGAACGCCTATTTGACACGGCTTTCAACACTTCAATCATAGACAAAGGGCTCGCTCATTGCTCAAATTAAAACCCCGGAAAAACAAGTAATATCAAAGCGTTGAATGTTAATAATAGTCCACTCCCTAAGATTTATTTGGAGAGAGGTTTATTTTTGATTAGTCCACATTGTTTCTTATTAATTTTTGATTGATTAGTTTTGGGATTTGAATCTGTAAGTACGAGGGGGCAGGTGTTTTAATAAAATTTATTGTAACTTCATAAAATAATTTGTATGTAGCAGATTATGAAGAATATTTTAACATCTTGGATTGGATTGACAGATTTGAAGGCCTCGAATGGGATGCCGGATGTTGGTATGGGGCCAATTGTTCAAGCTGTGACATCCAGAACATACGATGAAGTCTGTTTGATTAGTGATTTAAAAAAGGAAGATACACAATCTTATGTCGGTTGGATAAGCAAGAAAACTAAAGCACCCATTAAATTGTATCCGGAGACCTTGTCTGGTCCAACGGTTTTTTCTGAAATATATCAATCTGTGGTTCGATCTGTGGAAGACATTCGAAAAAGACATGGGGAAGATACGAATTTTACATTCCATATAAGCCCTGGAACTCCTCAGATGGCTGCTGTATGGATCATACTGTCCAAGACCCGCTTTCCAGCCGAAATAATAGAATCGTCCTTAAAATATGGAGTTCAAACCACTTCTGTACCATTTGATATCTCCGCAGACTTCTTGCCGGATCTGCTTCGAAAGCCAGATCGGAATCTTGAAAAAATGGCCGCCGGCATGCCTAAGGACGCACCTGAGTTTGAAGATATTGTATATAGAAGCCAGGAAATGGAGAATGTTGTCTTAAGAGCAAGAAGAATAGCTCCAAGATCTATTCCTGTCTTAATTGAAGGCGAGTCCGGTACGGGCAAGGAATTGTTTGCCAGGGCTATCCATAAGGCGAGCCCTCGTCAAGGAGAATTTATATGTATTAATTGTGGTGCAATCCCAAAAGATCTGGCTGAATCTGAATTCTTTGGATACAACAAGGGTGCTTTTACTGGTGCGGAAAAAAAGAAGATAGGGCATTTTGAGGCGGCGCATGAAGGCACAATTTTTTTGGATGAAATAGGAGAGTTGTCCAAAGATATACAGGTAAAGCTACTTCGTACTATTCAAGAAAGTGAAGTTAAACCGATTGGTTCAAATAAACCTGTCAAAATTAATGTAAGAATTATTGCGGCAACCAATAGAAATCTCATTGATGAAGTAGCTCAAGGCCGTTTTAGGGAAGATTTGTTTTATCGATTGGCTGTCGGTGTGATAAAACTACCAGCTCTTAGGGAAAGATCAGGAGACATTAGCTTTTTAGTGGACTGCTTTTTACGCCAAATAAATACTGACAGCAAAAATGAACCAGGCTACAAACACAAAAAAATTTCTGCTTCCACAAAAAATCTTCTAATGCAACATCCTTGGCCTGGAAATGTTCGAGAACTCCAGAATACCCTGATTAGAGCCGCAGTTTGGTCAGTTGATGATGAAATAAACGATAATGATATTAGAGAGGCAATCTTCCCAATAGTCACTGATAGCAAGGGCCGAGACGGAATCCTTAATCAGTCATTGGAAACGGGTGTTGATCTGCCACAAATAATGAAGAAAGTAGCGGTTCACTATCTTAAAAGAGGTCTTGAAAAAAAACATGGGAATAAGACCAAAGCAGCTAAAATACTGGGATTATCAAGCTATCAAACATTAACGAACTGGCTTAAAAAATATGGCCTTGAATAAATCTGGCACGGTGATTGCTTTATAAAAAGACATGGAGATCAGCGAAGGTTTCCATGCTGATAGATCAGCACTGCCTCAAAAAACTATCAGCAGTGCATTGTCAATGTAAGCCCATAAAATAATAAGGTAACAGGTTTTATTATGCTAATTACTGCCATTACCATCGAAAATTTCAAAGGTATTCAGAAGCCCGTCAGGGTTGAACTCAAACCTATCACTCTGTTTTTTGGTCCGAACTCGGCGGGGAAATCAACCATTATTCAGGCGATGCACTATGCCCATGAGATTTTTGAACGTAAAAATCTCAATCCTGACCAGACGTTGCTGGGAGGGAACGCTATAGACCTTGGCGGTTTTGAAAGCATGGTTAATGGTCATGACAAAACAAAATCGATAAAGATAAGCTTTGATCTTGATCTGCAAAAAAGTTCGTTGCCGGATTATTCTGATATTGATGAGGAAGGTTTTTTTGGTACAGGTTATCTTGAATTTTCATCTGACGATCTCGCTGATGCTGTACGTCGAATGACCAGTGCTGTTGTCCAGGTAACAGTGACATGGAGTGACCTGCTTAAAAAAGCATATGTGTCTGAATATTCAGTATCTGCCAACGGGGAAAAACTTGTAAGCATTGTTTCTTCAGAGGATACGAAACAGATCTATATTTCTGAATTGAACAACCGCAACCCGATTTTTTTTGAAGAATCTTATGAAAAATATGAAGAAGACGTCCAAGCAATGGTTAAAAAACATTTGAAGAATCTTTCCCCAGAAGCATTTGCTCAGCTTCTGGAAAAATCTAAAGACACTAAGTCCGACGTTGACATTGATTGGAAGTCGAATAAGAATCGGTCTCTAAATGATCGTATTCTAATAGGATCAAACGAAAAAGTTCCTGTGAACCAATCTTCAGCTCTTCCCAATTGGGGAACGAAGTTATCCATTGGCTGGGAGCTTAAACTTCATGATGAAGTATTCGGTAAAGAGGATGATATTAGAATCAATAGGGATCTCAGGTATAGTAGTCTTATCACAGGTCCGGGAGAATTGGTCCGGAATGAGTTGGCAAAATTATGCTATATAGGTCCAATCCGGTCGATTCCTCCAAGAGGGTACAGACCTTTTTCTTCACCATCATCATTGAACCGATGGGCTGATGGTCTTGCTGCCTATGACGTCCTGCTCAACAGTGATGAGCCTTTTCTTGACAATGTAAACTCATGGATGGCCAACAAGGATAGACTATTTTCCGGTTATAGAGTTGAAGTAAAAAAATACCGAGAAATATCCGATGAACACCCCCTCATGAAGACCATTCTCCAGGATCAAATCCTTGACGAAGATGTTAATTTACGAGACTTACTATCCATCCCGCTACAGAGGCGGCTGTTGATTCGAGATGAGGCCAGAGATATTGAACTTTCACCCCATGATATTGGTGTTGGCATCTCTCAAGTCCTGCCTGTAGTCGTAGCCGCTCTTCATCGAAAAAGTGGGGTTGTAGTCATTGAACAACCAGAACTGCATATTCATCCCGCTTTTCAGGTGGCCTTGGGGGATTTGTTTATCGAACAAATAAGGCAAAGGCCAGGCCTGACCTTTATCCTGGAAACCCATTCTGAGCATCTTATGCTTAGATTTCTACGCCGGATCAGGGAAACTGCTGAAACTGGAGAAAATAAAGCCCCTGAAAATTTAACTCTGGTTCCAGAAGACCTTTCAATTAATTTCTTAGAGACAGGGAATAATGGTATCTCATGCACTCAAATTAGAGTGGATGAGGATGGAGATTTTATCGATCGTTGGCCTCAGGGCTTTTTTGCCGAGCGGGCCGGGGAGCTGTTCTGATGATCGGAGAATACGCCCTGGAACCAGAAATGATCGCCGCTTGGTGTACTGATCACTACAAGTGCAAGTTTTTTAAAAATCAATTCGGCACAGCACAAGGAAGATTGCCGTCTCGCTACCCAAAGAGATGGGGAAAAAAGGTCTGGGACGCCTTTGCCGATGGCAGCGATATGGACAAAACCAGATTGACGGAATTACTGATCCGGCTGCAGGAGACCATGGTCAAACGGAAGGATATCACCTGGGATGAGAACGCCACCTGGCTGGAGAACGCTGTGCGGGAACACGGCCGCCATCCTTTCAGTGCAATTTTGGCTCGAAACAACACAAAAAACATTCCAGGCATTATCTGTGAGGCAGATACTGATCCTCCTTGCCCTGATTGGGATAAAACTCACGGTATATCCGTGGGACGAAATGTCCTTGAAATGGTTGAAGCAGTAAAGAGTATGTTGCTCTGCTGTCGATGGGTTAAATTTGTAGATCCATATATTTCACCAGGCAGGCCTGACTATCGTCCATCATTAGAAGCCTTTTTAAAAATACTGGCTGATGAAAGACCTGTTGGCCTACCGAACTTTATCGAAATTCATACCGGATTGCATGATGCAACGGAAACATTTCTAAAGGAAAAATATATTCAAATAATACCTGATGGTCTAAGTGTTACTTTATACCAATGGGAAGCCAGACCTAACGATCAGGAACTCCATAATCGCTATATTTTGACTGATATTGGAGGCGTCGCTTTTCTTCACGGTCTTGATATTAGTAAAAGAAATAATAGTAAGGATGATATTTTTCGTCTTACTCGCGATCAGTATGACCTGCGCTGTGAACAGTATAACCCAGAGAAGCCAGCTTTTGAACAAGCAGCAAATCCAATCATAATCACCAAAACTTGAAAAAATACATGCCGATAAGCTATTAGGAGGAACGTTCGAAAGACAATGGAAGAAGATTTAAAAATCAAGTTTGACCAGCAAACAAAAGACATTTACTCAGCTATTGGTGAATTTGCCGTGCAATTTGAGCACGTGTGTCATTACCTGAAGCTGATAATAATGACCATACTGGCAAAAGAAGGACTCACCAAGGAACGGGTGCTGCATGTCTTATTGGCAGATTATACCGCTGAACCTTTGAGAGGGTTAGCCCTATCATTATTAAACGAAACTCAAGATCTAAGCCAAGCCGACAAAAACATTGTTAAATGGATATTAAATCAAGTTCAAACCCTCACTGGGAAAAGAAATGATGTAATTCATGGCACATGGTTTATAGGTTGGGCTCACCATGAAGACAAAGAATTCAAGGATGCACCAGGAATTAAATTCCACAAAAACAAGAACGGAGCCTCGACAAAAATTTTCAAATGGGAAAAAGAAGATTTTTCTACACTTACTGCTGAAGCCGTAAACTTGTGGAATTTGTTGGCAAGGCTAAACGGTTGCCTGGCCGGTAATTTTCAAATTGAAAAAAATTTTGTCGTCTCCCCTAAAGGTGAAATTAAGTTACCAAAAAAAATGTATGAATAGCGTGAATTCCAGGGTCAGCTTACTTATCTCCCCTCTCAAAATAACCACTGATATTTTGGGGACATGATACTAAACCCTAACCAGAAAATGCGCCGGGTAAACCGGTGATTTTCGCAAGCGTTACTCAAAAAAAGGTTAATGAACTATGAAATCCGATGGAGTGTCAACAGCTTTTTCCATCAATGGTTCGGACAAATTTAGGCGCTAATAGCGCCGTAGTTTATAAGTTCCTCGTATTGAGGCGTATTTTTTATAAAGATAGGGTTCAAATCTAAGTGTGAAATAAATCGGTCCAGCAGGTGTTCATTGAAATAACGGGCCTTCCAGGATGCGATCGAACAGACTTTGGAATTAGAATTTTCAGCTTGTTCACGGTCCTGCTTTTTCAACAAATTGAGTGTGGTTAAAGATGCATTGAAATGGAAATTTAAAGCTTCTTTGCTTCTGGCTTGGCAATCAGTGAGTCCGGTAAACTGCTTGGCGTCTCGAAAGATAAACTCAATCTGAAAACGAGCTCGATACATATTAAAAATATCTACTGGATCCAGGGTCAAATCGGTTGAAAAAAATAAGGCATAACGATATTTTTTAGAATTTCGTTGATCCAGCAGATAAACGACTCTCAGGTTGCGTTTAAAACGGGGAGAATTCAGATCTGCAGTATACAGACTGACACCCGGTTCAATTTCACTGACCAATTGCCATTGAGAAAGGTCATCATATTTGACTTTGCCGTCATATTTTTTCTTGGCCCCTTTTCTTTTCTCATGTGGCCCCTTGTAGAGATAACGAAGATTTGCATCGTCTCTCAGACGGCCAACTTGATGAAAGCCCAGTCCGACAAGACCATCGATAAAGCGGGTTTTACTGTAAAATCCGTCAGTGGCAATATAAAGGATACAATGAGCACGCAGGTAATTCTGGTTACGTTGAATTTGCTGCAGGTAAAAATCAATTCGATTTTCCTCTTTTTTGTCAATTTCACTGCCGGAAGGTGTCTGCTCAACAGAAAGATTGTAGGCGGTATTATAGTCCAGATCAACAATTGCCAATGATGATATTTCCTGCCCCTTTTTTGATTTGCCGGCAACTCCACTCCAAAAATAGTCGATCCCATAACTGTGTTTCCCACTTTTGGGTACAAACGAAGCATCAATTGCTGCCATCTTCTTGTTTGCTTCAGGTATGGTTTCCAAAATCAACCGGTGATTCAATTCGGTAAAATCGAATGGCTTTTTGAAGTTCCTTGAAAAACTTTTTTCATGGAGAATACTGTAACGACTCATGTTGCGGTAATTCATTCGGCCCCGGAGGATCATTATTGTTGAAAATAAGATCAACAAGAACTTCAGTTGCGGTTTAGGGATAGACATTTGAGATAAAATAAGTTTTATTGTCTCCATAGGGTTCTCCTTAGTTGATATGAAAATTTTACTTCGCAATAAAACTTTCTCAATTTTGGAGAACTCTTGTCTACCTTTTTTTACAAGACTACGCTAAAAACTGTCCGAACTATTGTCCATAATAATGGAGGAAATTGGTGCTGTTGCTGAACAGCTTAATCAAGAAGGCGGCCTTGATCATGGTTTGGTCCAAATCAAAAAAATATAGCATAGAAGATAGTTGTTTTGCTATAGCAACCGACTATGAAAAAAAGATTGCAAACCGCCGAAGAGTTATCAATGTTCGAGACCGTCATGGAAAATAATCCGCTTGACAGTCAGCGTGAGATTGTTGAGAAATTAGGCATTCCCCGATCAACGCTACGGCATTGGTTAAAACGAAAGAATGCCATAGACGCTGCACCTGAGGTAATAGAATTTTTTGAAAGTCCAGTCGGTACGGCGTTTCTTCATCGACTGGTGCCGTCATCTGTGCGCACCGGCATACAAATCATTTTGGGCATCACCCTTGGGGTCTCCGTTGACCGGTCTCTTTTGACTCTGGGGGTCAAAATAATGCCCATGGCAATTTTGAGCACCATTGTTCTGTTGACGGTGGCCGTGTGCATGGCATTTATAGCCAACAAGATTGGGCTGGTGGATTTTGGTACGGCCCTGTTCGGCTTTTCTCCGGGGGGAATGACAGGCATGGCCATTTTAGCCCAATCCGAAAATCATAACGGTTCTGTTGTGGCATTTTTTCATCTGGTGAGAATATTCACCCTTTTTCTGGTTATTCCGCTGCTGGTAAAGGTGGTGGTGTATTTACAGCACAAGGGAATTCTCTAATTTTTATCAGCCGCCGCTTTTTTTTCTTCTAACTCCTCCCAGCGTGAATAAAGGGATTGGACCAGGGCCTGGGCCTGCTCAAGTTTCTGGCAGGTCTCTGCCAGAAGGGCCGGGCTCTGGATGATGTCAGGATGCTGGAGCTGTTCGGAAAGATCCTCAACACCCTGTTCTGCATCCAGAATCTTTTCCTCTATATGTTCCAGTTCATATTTGTCTTTAAAGGAAAATAACAGCTTTTTGGCCGGGGCCGGTCTGGTGGCTTCCTTTTTGGTTTTTTCCTCCACAGGCTTCTCGGCTTTGTCCAGGGCAGTCCTGGCCTTGAGAATCTGGCCGAAATCGTTGTAAAACTTGGGCGTTTCACTATTGTCAAGGTAGAGCATGCGATGACATACCCGGTCCATGAGATACCTGTCATGGGAGACGATGATCACTGCCCCTTCAAACTCTTTGATAGAGGTCTCCAACACTTCCAGGGAGAGGATGTCAAGATCATTGGTGGGTTCGTCCAAAAGCAGCAGGTCACAGGGTTGCCGCATCATATCAGCCAGGACGATTCTTGCCTTTTCTCCGCCGGAAAGCCGTCCCACCGGCATGTCCAGCTGGTCAGGCATGAAAAGAAATCGTTTGGCCCAGGAGACCACATGAATGGGGCGGCCCTTGTAGTTTATTGAATCTCCGCCGGCCGGATTCAGGGCATCCCGCAGGGTCATTTCCGGGTCCAGATAGGTGCGTTCCTGGTGGTAGACGGCTGTTTTAAGGTTTTCCGCCCATTTAACGGTTCCCTGGTCCGGCGCCATGCTTTGTTCGATCAGGGAGAGGAAGGTGGATTTGCCGGAGCCGTTGTCCCCGACAATGCCAAGGCAGAAACCCGGCCCCAGTTCAAAGGTGATACCTGAAAACAGCAGTTTGCCCCCAAAGCTTTTGGTAAGGTTATGCACCCTGAGCAGTTTTCTGGTCTGTCGCCCCGTTCCGGAAAAATCGATCTCCATCCGTGCGGTCTGCCGGTTTCTGGTCTTGACTTCGGACAGTTCTTTGCGAAGTTCCTCTGCCTGGTCGATCCTGTATTTGGCCTTGGTGGTTCTGGCTTTGGCTCCCTGGCGCAGCCACTGGTCCTCTCTGCGCATTTTTGATGCCAGGGAGGACTGCTTTTTTGCCTGGGCTTCCAGGTATTTGTCGCGTTCCTGTTCAAATGTGTGATAGTTGCCCTGGATTTTGAAAACGCCGCCCTGGTAGTACCGCGCAATTTCCATGGTATGGGAGCAGACGGTTTCAAGAAATGCCCGGTCATGGGAGACTGCCACAAAAGAAAACCGCGCGGTTAACAGCATCTGCTCAAGCCATAAAATTCCGGCAATGTCCAGGTGATTGGTGGGCTCATCCAGCAACAGCAGATTCGGTTCCAGGCAAAAGGCCCGGGTGATGGCAAGGCGCTTGCGCCAGCCGCCTGACAGCTCTTTTGTCTTTATGGCGGCATCGGTAAAACCACCTAACCCCAAGGCCCGGTTCACCCTGCGGTGGCGCTCTTTTTCCTGCAGATCCAGGGATGCCAGAGTGTTGAACAAAACCTGCTCAATGGAAAGTTCCGGGTCAAATTCATCTTCCTGGGCAAGATAGACCACGCATTGGCCGGGCTGAACACTGAGTTCTCCTTCGTCCGGGTTGCTCAGACCGCAGATGATTTTTAAAAGGGTGGACTTGCCGGAACCGTTCATCCCGATCAGGCCAAGTTTTTCTCCGGGTTTTACATCAAAGCTTAACCCTGTGAATAAGGTGTCGTCACCATATGCTTTGCACAGTTCTTTTACAGATACTAAAACCGTCATCAGGATCTCTCCTCATAGGCCTGGGATGGTCTGAGATGGCGGAACACCCGGATCATTTTAATCATGAACACCAGGGCTAAGGTCAGGCTGATCAGAATGATAAAACTTGCGGCAAAAAAGGTCATGATAAAGCTGAACGGATCATTTAAACCATAAGCGCCCCGGATAAGGTCAACACCGAAAACCAAGAAAAAAAGAGAGATTAAAATGCATAACACCTGAACTGTCCACCACATATATTTCATTTGATATCCTTACAAATTAAAAGGTTTCCCTGCCAAAGGGGGTATTCCTGAAAATATGAAGCAGTTTATAATTCATTGGAAGTCTCCTTGGGAGCATGAACAGGGAGTCATTGTATATTGGTCTGCATGATCAGTTCCCTGCGGTACAGATCAAGGATTCGTGCTTTGGAAATCATCCCGGAAAATCTGTGGTGATCCACCACCGGGATGTGGTCAAGGTTAAAGGTCTCCATGAATTCGAGCACATCATGGAGATTATCGTCAAAGGATGCCGTCACCATATCCCTATCCATGATCTGGTTAAGAAAGATCATGTCATAAAAGGCCGGATCCAGGGCATATTTCCTGATACTTGACACGCGGACCATGCCCATGTAGTTGCCGGTCTCATCTGATATAACCGGGTAATGGTCGCGGTCTGAATTGCGGATTATATCGATAAATGCTCTGAAAACCATATTTTCCGATACAGGCGTGTAGCTGGTGTCTATAATTTCGTTTAAACTTAAATCGGACAAAATTCTTGCGTCCGTTCCGGGCCGCATGAATTCTCCGCGTTCAATAAGGTCTTTAAAATAAAAGGAAGAAGGTTCAATAATATAACTTAATGTAGAGGAAATGGAAGAAACCAGCAGCAAGAGCAAAACGGCCTCGTAGCCGCCGGTAATTTCTGCAATCAGAAAAATACTGGTCAATGGCGCCTGCATAACCCCGGCCATGATACCGGTCATACCTAAAAGGGCATAAGCGCCTTCTGAGGTTACTGCGGCATTGGGGAAAACAAAGATCATGGCTTTGTGAAACACTACCCCGGTAAGGCTGCCAATAACCAGGCAGGGCGCAAAAATACCGCCGGAACCTCCCCAGCCAAGGGTCATGGATGTGACAAATATCTTCAGAAAAAGACCGATGAATACGAGCCAGAATGTCATGGGAAAAGTGCCGCTCACCATTTCCATGATCGGATGATACCCCTCACTCAGAACCATGGGCATGAAAATTCCTATGGTACCCACTGTGCAGCCGCCGATCATGGGCCGAAGCCAGGGAGATACAGGTGTTCGTTTGGCCAAAGCACCGACTTTTCTGAGCGTCCATGTAAAGATCACGGAGATCAACGCGGTGAACAGGGCCAGCCCGATGCTGCCCAGGATATCTCCCGTAAAAAAACTGAAGGGGTGATGCTGGAAAAGCTCTTTTGCAGGGATGATGGCTTCACTGATCTGTGCGCCGGCTACAGCCGCAATGGTAATTGGGATGATATTGACAAATTTCCACTCCCCAAGAATAATCTCAACGGAAAAAATGAGTCCGGCTACAGGGGCGTGAAAGATGGATGCAATGGCGCCTGCCGTGCCGCAACCGACCAATGTCATGCGCTGCCGGTCATTCAGGTCCAAAAACTTAGCAATATTGGAGCCTATGGCAGACCCGCTCATGACAACCGGGGCCTCAGGACCTGCAGACCCGCCGCTGGCAATGGTTAAAAAACTGGAGATAAGCCTGGAAAAGGTGGAGCGAAGCCTTAAAAGGCCTCCCCGTCTGGATACGGCATATATGACTTCCGGCACGCCATGGCCTGCACCTTCCCGCATAACCTTGTCAAGAAATAAAAATGAGAGCATGGCACCGATGCCCGGCAGAATAAATGCCCAGGCATACTGGCGGTACGGGGCAAGATATTCAAGAACCGATGCCAGGGACAGTCTTAATGCCACGGCTGCAAGACCTGCAAAAATACCGACAATTGCGCCGGCAGTCATCAGCACCAGCCGGTCATCAAAAAGAAAAAACTTTGCATAAAAAATGTTATAGAGTTGTTTAATTGTGCGCATGGTGAGTCCGGGTAATTGCTTACGTTTTGTCGGCTAGGTGAAGGGCATCAATTTTTTCAATCAACTCGGATTGTTCCGGGCAGGTTTTTAAAAATTCACTGAACTGCTTGTTCCGTAAATACAAAGCAAGAGAGGAGAGCAGATGAAGGTGAAACTTCAATTCTGGAAACAGGATAAAAAACAGGGTAGATACAGGCTTCTTGTCCAATGCATGATAATCCACGGGGTTTTTAAGGAAGCAGGCTGAGACCATAGGTTGTTCGAGGTATTCAAGGGGCGTTCTTGGATGGGGAATGGCAATGCCGCCGCCGATCCCTGTGGATAGGGCTTCTTCTCTTTGAACAAGCTGCTGGACAAGGTCCGTTTTAAACTCATCCGGAATCGCCTCAATTCGTTCAACGCATGCGTTGATTACGGACGGCACATCAGACCCTGTGTCAATATCATGATACACGCCGCCGGTTTCAAGAGCAGTGGATAAAGAGACCTCCACTTTGGTTTCAGGTCCCTGGGCCGGGCGGGGCTCCAGGTTAAGGGCAATATGGTTTTTTTCAGCCCAATTTTTCAAATCCCTGGCATGAAAGCTGTAGGTTCTTCCCTTTTTGGACACAGGCAATTTTCCCTGACGGATCCAGCGTTCTATGGTTGTACGGGATACCCCTATAGATTGGCATAACTCAGATATTAGAATTTCCATTTTTTCCTGACGCCGCTTGCTATATAATCAACCTCATTTTAAATATTGATGAATTATATAAA
>KB228053.1_pt147 | contig 21219 bp, 23 predicted proteins | sample 524768 | NCBI WGS metagenome assembly AMQJ01 (sample SAMN00998488, study PRJNA167727) | sediment metagenome | isolation source: subsurface aquifer sediment | place: USA: Rifle, Colorado | collected Aug-2009
AACGTATTATGTGAATGATATCACTATTTCAAATGATGAATAAAAACAGAAAAAAACGATAAAAATATAATAAAAGTAGAAATTCATGAACCTGCAATATGCAAGTCTAAAATCGTTAATCGGTATTCTTAAATTATAATCTAACAATAGGGCATCGAATAATGAATAATGATTTTTGAATTTAACTTTGTGTAAAGTTACATTAACATGCAGAATATCAGTAAACAAAAAAGCTCCGATTTTCATCGAAGCTTTTTTGGGGTGGAAGATGGGGTTCGAACCCACGGCCTCCGGAACCACAATCCGGCGCTCTAACCAACTGAGCTACAACCACCATTTTTCGGACTGCAAATATAAAGAAGAATTTTAATATTTTGCAATAATGCCAAAAAATATTTTCTTTAAATCTTAAATATTTGCCCGGCTTAAATCCTAAAAAAAGTTAATTTGTTTTTTATTTAATTGTTATGGTGTATTTTTGAACTCAAATTCAAAAATATACTGGTGCTAGGGGCAAAGAGATACGTCAATAACGTTACTGGATTACAGGCAATAAATATTTTAAGATTTCTTACATTCCTTATCATATCAATTGTTTTCACAAAAATTGGTTTGTCGAAAGAAGAGATAGGTTTGTTTGAAGTCTCAATTTTCATTGCAAGTGCAGCGAGTTTCTTTTGGGTTAGTGGGTTCATTCAGGCATTCCTTCCATTATTTAAAAGCAATAAAACATTTGGCGATAAAGAACAGCTCGCAGGTACTAAATCTCCTGAAGTATTTAATATGTATGTCATATTAATGTTCTTTAGTATTCTGGTGTTTTTAATCGGATTAGCTATTAAAGGTAATTTCTCAGTATTTGGCTACAAGGGCGATGTTCCTCTATTAAATATAACTCTGTGGTATTTATTATTAAGTAGTCCGGCAAATTTGGTTGAATACATTTACATGGTTCAGGATAAAAACGGGAATACCTTGAGCTATGGTTTTATTACTTCAACTTTGCAACTTACTGCTGCTATTTTACCTGTGGTTCTGGGTTATGATGTAATATGGTCACTGCGTGGACTCGTTGTGGTTTCTGTTATTAAAAACATATGGCTAATTTCTCTTTTATATAGCTATTCCGAAATAAAATATTCATTTCCTTTTATTAAAGAGGTTTTAATCTTGTCAGCACCATTAATATTTAACGTATTGGTAAGTGGGTCAGCTCAATATATTGACGGTTTAGTTGTTACAACTCATTATACTGCGGACGGATTTGCCATATTCCGATATGGATCTAAAGAGTTGCCTTTTGTTGTAATGATGACTTTAGGCTTGCATTCGGCAATGTTAATTGAATTCTCTAAAAAGGATAGGTTTAAGGATGCTTTGCTCACGATAAAGCAAAAGTCTCTTCGCATCATGCATTACATGTATCCCCTTACCATAGTTTTGTTGTTATTTGCAAAGCCAATGTTTAAAGGGATATTTAGTCCTGAATTTACCAGAAGTGCCGACGTTTTTGTGATTTACCTCTTGGCAATTGTAAGCCGTGTCTTTTTCCCTCATACCATTATTATTGGTTTAAAGAAAGGCAAAGTTCTGTTTTGGACTTCGTGTATTGAATTGGTAATGAACGTTTTTTTAAGTCTGTGGTTAGTTGGTCCTTATGGGGTTGTAGGTGTTGCTCTTGCAACTGTGGTTACTTATTTTATTTCAAAAATGATCCTTATCCTTTATAATTATGTAAAATTGGGAATATCTCCTTTTGAGTATATTCCTGTTAAATGGTCTGTTTTTTATAATTTTGCGCTGGGATCTGTCTTTATCCTTTTAGATCGTGGAGTTATTGTAATATAACAATGTCAAAATTTCAGATAAGCTAACAATAATTGACAGCATTTTTAGAAAACTACAAAAAGGTATATAATTTGTCACCCACTTATTTTGATAACAATTAAAAAAATAAAACTATGAATATAGCAAGATCATCAAATCCGGTATTGTCAAAAGCGGCTTTTAATCCTCAAACATATACCGATTCATATACCGAAGTTATGACTTTAAACGGAACCATTAATAAATCAATTGCAATGTTGATGTTAGTGGTTGTAGGAGCTATGTATACCTGGAAAATGTTTTTTGGAGCGGCGAGCATTGAAGCTGGTTCAGCTTTGGTAATGCGTTGGATGTTGATTGGAGGTATTGGAGGATTTGTTTTCTCCTTAATTACCATTTTTAAAAGAGACTGGGCATTTGTTACAGCACCTATATATGCAATTCTTGAAGGTTTATTCCTTGGAGCCATTTCTGCTTTTTTCGAAGCTAGCTATCCTGGTCTGGTATTACAGGCTGTGGCACTAACATTTGGGACTCTCTTCGTAATGTTAATTGGGTACCGAACAGGCATAATAAAAGTAACACAAAAACTAAGATCAGGAATAATTGCTGCAACAGGAGCAGTAGCCTTAGTCTATTTTATTTCAATCATATTTTCATTGTTTGGAGCAAGTAATTTGATTATTCATAGTAACGGAATTTTAGGGATAGGAATAAGCCTGGTAATTGTTGTAATTGCAGCAATGAATTTAGTTTTAGATTTTGATTTTATTGCTAAAGGGCCACAGGCTGGGTTGCCTAAATTTATGGAATGGTATGCAGCATTTGGATTAATATTAACCTTGGTTTGGTTATATATTGAAATGCTCAGATTACTTTCTAAATTAGCGAGTAGAAATTAAAGAAAAACACAAATATTTAAATGGCCTTGCTTAAACAAGGCTTTTTTAGTTGAAACTTAAATTAGTCAGCTTATCTAAACATTTTAAATTGATAAATAATAAATGATTTTATTGTAATTATTTAAAGCTTTATTCTACTTTTATGCCCCGGCAAATAAATTAAAACACCCAATATGAAGTCCCTGGAATCATATTTTGAGCAATTTAGAAAAAACATTGTAGGCATTGATACCACATACAAATCTCCTTATGGTGAGCAAGAAATAATGTATGCGGACTGGATCGCTAGTGGCAGACTTTACAGACCAATCGAGAAAAAGATAGTAGAACAATTTGGGCCATTTGTTGCAAACACACATACAGAGACAAGTGAAACAGGGACATTGATGACTCATAGTTATCATTATGCTCAGAAACAAATAAAAAAACATGTAAATGCCGGACCAAATGATGTTTTAATTCAGGCAGGTTTTGGAATGACAGCAGTTATTAATAAGCTGCAAAGAATCCTTGGATTAAAAGGATGTGGGATGCTAAAGCATAAAGAATGCTTACGTGAGATTGACCGTCCGGTGGTTTTTATTACTCATATGGAACATCACTCTAACCAAACATCATGGTATGAAACCATATGTGAGGTAGTTATTATTGATCCAGACGAAAATCTTTTAGTTGACACAGAGAATCTTCGCGAACAACTGGAAAAGTATAAAGACAGAAAATTAAAAATTGGATCGTTTTCCGCAGCATCAAATGTTACCGGAGTCAAACCACCATATCATCAATTGGCACGACTGATGCACGAATATGGAGGAATCTGCTTGATTGATTTTGCCGCATCTGCTCCATATGCAGAAATAAATATGCATCCGGAAGATCCTATGAAAAAATTAGATGCCATTTTCTTTTCTCCTCATAAATTTCTTGGAGGACCCGGAACAGCAGGAATTATGATATTTGATTCTGGTTTATATAATTGCGATGTGCCTGATAATCCTGGAGGGGGTACCGTTGATTGGACAAATCGGTGGGGAGAATACAAATATATTGATGACATAGAATTAAGAGAAGACGGCGGAACTCCCGGATTTATGCAAGCTATTAGAACTGCACTTGCTTTTCAACTTAAAGATCAGATGGGTATTGAAAATATTGAAAAACGTGAAAAAGAGCTTATACCAAGAGCTTTTAGAGGTTTGAGCGCGATTCCCGGAGTTAGAATATTAGCCGAAAATATAATTGACCGGATTGGGGCTCTCTCTTTCTATATCGAAAATGTACATTATAATTTAGTGGTTAAATTATTAAGTGATCGATTTGGAATCCAGGTTCGGGGAGGATGCGCTTGTGCCGGAACTTACGGACATTTTCTATTGGATGTGAGTTATGATTATTCGCGGGAAATTACCGAATTAATTAATCATGGTGATCTTTCACGGAAACCAGGCTGGATTCGATGGTCAATTCATCCTACAACGTTGGATTCAGAAATTGATTATTTTGTGTTTGCTGTTGAAGAAATTAAAAAGAATCACGAAAAATGGGCTTTAGATTATCTGTATAATAAAAAAACAAACGAGTTTTTGCATAAAGATATGCAGGGTAAATCAAACTACGATCTAAATAAATGGTTTGAGCTTAAATAAATATTTAAAAAATAGTGATTTAATTTTGTATTTATAATAACAATATTTAATTTTGCAAGCCATTAAGTTTTAATTAGAATAGAAAAAGTATAGCAAAATATAAAGGAGTTTAAAGATGAAAAAGGGAATACATCCAGAGAATTATCGTTTAGTTGTTTTTAAAGACATGTCGAACGGTGAAATGTTTTTGACAAAATCAACTGCACCTTCGCAAGAAACAATTAAATATGAAGATGGAAACGAATATCCATTATTGAAAGTTGAGATTTCAAACACCTCTCACCCTTTCTATACAGGTAAAATGAAACTTGTTGATACAGCAGGACGTGTTGATAAATATTTAAGCAAGTACAAAAAACACGCTGACACTAAAAAATAGTTAAACGCTATATAAAATTTATAAAGCTCCGTAATTCGGAGCTTTTTTTGTGTAAATTTGTCAATATCATTTAATAAGCTACGATATGAACTATATTTTGTTTGATGACAAATCCTGGGACAATCTTTTACCATTAACTTTTACAAAACCAACTTGCGAAATCAGAGCTGGTATTATTACATTAAAAGAGAAATGGGAAAAATCTCTTAATGTAAAATTGTCATACTTGACAAAAGAGTATTTGCAGAAAAAGTACATATTAAATATCGATGATGATAATATTTTAATTAATGGTTCAATAATTTCGGATATTAATATTATTAAGCACATTCAAAACTTAAATATTAATGAAGCGCTTATTAAGGATAATAAAATTCTTGCAGTTAGATTAGGAAAAAAGGATGTAACTATTTTCGATTATAAAAATACTGATAAATATTCTATTAAAAATTACGAAGACGATGTTGTAAAAATTACCTGGCCATGGGATATTTTCAGATTAAATGAAAAAATCATAAAATCAGATTTCGAATTACTAACAAAAGGTCGGGTATCGGCATTATTAAGTAAAACAAATAATGTTATTGGGACCGAAAATGTTTTTATTGAAGAAGGTGCGAAAATTGAATTTGCTACATTAAATGCAAGTACAGGACCTATATACATTGGGAAGGATGCCGAGATTATGGAAAACAGTGTAATCCGTGGTCCATTTGCATTATGTGATCATTCTGTTGTTAAAATGGCGGCTAAGATTTACGGACCAACAACAGTAGGACCTCACTCAAAAGTAGGCGGCGAAATTAACAATTCTGTTATATTTGGATATTCAAATAAAGCACACGATGGCTTTTTAGGAAACTCGGTTATTGGCGAATGGTGTAATTTAGGTGCTGATACAAATAACTCAAACTTAAAAAATAATTATACCGAAGTGCGTCTTTGGAATTATGAAAACCAACGGTTTATAAAAACAGGATTGCAGTTTTGTGGATTAATTATGGGAGATCATTCAAAATGTGCGATAAATACCATGTTTAATACAGGAACTGTTGTGGGTGTTAATGCAAATATTTTTGGAGAAGGATTCCCCCGAAATTTTATTCCTTCGTTTTCCTGGGGTGGGGCTCATGGATTTACAGTTTATGGAATTGATAAAGCTTTTGAAGTAGCAGAAATTGTGATGGAACGAAGGGGAATTAAAATAAATCAAATCGAAAAAAATATCCTAAAAGAGATTTTTGAAAGAACTTCAAAATACAGATTATTTTAACTTTTTCCTACCATATCCGATTTAGTAAAGAGAAAACAGTTTTGGCATAGTGATTGCCTGATCTTAATTCCGACATTATTTTTATTTAGTGCTGACATAATGTCTTAGGAATTTAATAAATTATAGGAAAGCAAAATTATGAGTGATAAGATAAGAGAGAGTAAATATAAAAGTATATTTTTTGCCGCAGATATGGAAAGTGATGGTGAGTTTATTCCCTTAATTTCTGATGATGACGACGATAGGGATATAAAAAAGGCAGACCTTCCTAAAGAATTGCCAATTTTACCTCTAAGAAATACGGTATTATTTCCTGGTGTTATTCTTCCAATAACAGTTGGTAGAGAAAAATCAATTCGTCTTATAAATGAAATTTATAAGAAAGATAAGATTATTGGTACGGTTGCACAAATAGACCCTCGTATAAATGAGCCAGAGGAAGAGGATATGTTCAGATTAGGAACTGTTGCACAAATTCTTAAAATCCTTGAAATGCCTGATGGAAGTACATCTGTAATAATTCAGGGTCGACAGAGGTTCGAATTAAATCAAATGGTTCAGGCTGAACCCTATCATAAAGCCACAGTAACTTTATTAAAAGACAAAAAACCCAACGATAAAACCCGCGAATTCGAGGCAATTGTTGGATCATTAAAAGATCTTTCTTTAAGAATAATTAAACTGTCTAGTAATATTCCTCCTGAAGCCTCATTTGCTGTACGGAATATTGAAAATACTAAATTCCTGGTGAACTTCATATGTTCAAATAGCGATATCGATATTCAAGATAAGCAAAAGCTTCTTGAAATGGATAATTTAAAGGAGCGATCAATTCGATTGTTAGAGCATCTTAGCAAGCAAATACAAATGCTCGAATTAAAAAACGATATTCAATCAAAGGTAAGAACTGATCTGGATCGTCAACAGCGCGAGTACTTGTTGCATCAACAAATGAAAACCATCCAGGACGAATTGGGTGGAAATCCAATGGATCAGGAAATTGAGGATTTAAGGAAAAAAGCAAAAAGTAAGAAGTGGGGAAAGGAAGTAGCAGAAACATTTAACAAAGAAGTTGATAAATTACATAGATTAAATCCTGCAACTGGAGAATATTCTGTGCAGCTTAATTACTTACAGACATTGCTCGATCTTCCCTGGAACGAATATACCAATGATAATTTTGATTTAAAAAGAGCACAAAAAGTACTTGATGAGGATCATTTTGGATTGGAAAATGTAAAAGATAGAATCATTGAATACCTCGCTGTTCTTAAATTAAAAGGAGATTTAAAATCCCCAATTTTATGTTTATATGGACCTCCAGGTGTTGGAAAAACATCGCTGGGGAAATCAGTTGCCCGTGCTCTCGATAGAAAATATGTTAGAATGTCATTGGGTGGTTTGCACGACGAAGCTGAAATTCGCGGACACAGAAAAACGTACATTGGAGCAATGCCTGGCAGAATTATCCAGAATATTAAAAAAGCAAAATCATCAAATCCGGTATTTATTCTAGATGAAATTGATAAAGTAGGAAAAGATTTTCACGGTGATCCTGCATCAGCACTTCTGGAGGTTTTAGATCCGGAACAAAACAGTGCTTTTCACGACAATTATCTTGAACTGGAATTTGATCTTTCAAATGTGATGTTTATTGCAACGGCCAATACATTATCGACTATAAATCCCGCTTTACGCGACAGGATGGAAATGATAGATGTGAGTGGATATATCGTTGAAGAAAAAATTGAAATAGCAAAGCGCCATTTAATTCCTAAACAGCTTGATGCGCACGGGGTATCAAAATCTAAAGTGTCGTTTAATAAAAATGTACTGGAATATATTGTTGAGAATTATACCCGGGAATCAGGAGTGAGAACCTTAGATAAAACCATTGCTAAAGTTACAAGAAATCTGGCCCGAAAAATTGCAATGGATGAAAAGTTCAAGAAAGCATTATCTGTTGATGATATTAAAGAAATATTAGGCCCTCCCGAATTTTCAAGAGATAAATATCAGGGCAATGAGTTTGCAGGAGTTGTTACAGGTTTAGCATGGACTGCTGTAGGAGGTGAAATATTATTCATTGAAAGCAGTTTAAGTAAGGGCAAAGGAAATCTTACCTTAACCGGTAATTTAGGTGATGTAATGAAAGAATCGGCTGTTATTGCTCTTGAATATATAAAATCACATGCAGCGGATTTAAATATTAGCGATGAGGCATTTGAAAACTGGAACATTCACATTCATGTTCCTGAAGGAGCAATACCAAAAGACGGACCCTCAGCTGGTATAACTATGGCCACTTCGATTGCTTCAATTTTTACACAAAGAAAAGTTGAAAATAAAATAGCCATGACCGGCGAAATAACTTTACGTGGAAAAGTGTTACCTGTTGGAGGAATTAAAGAAAAGATCCTTGCTGCTAAACGAGCTAATATTACCGATATTATAATCTCTGAAGACAACAGAAAAGATATAGGTAAAATTAAAGATATTTACTTAAAAGGCTTAACTTTTCATTATGTAAAAGAAATAATAGAAGTGCTTGATATTGCTCTTTTAAAAGAAAAAGTTAAGAAACCATTGAAGATTTCTTAATTCTCAATAGTTAACTAATCCGATTATAAATTTATGATCGGATTTTTAATTGATTTTTCCTTTAAATTCCATAAATTTATCTTTTCTTAATTATAATTTTATAAATATAAATTTAAACTAAATGAAAATGGGAGCTGGTTTATTCTGGGGTGTATTATTAATTCTTATTGGAATAGGAGTTGTTATTCGTGTTGTTTTCAACATAAATTTCCCCATCGTCAAATTCATCATTGCATTTTTCTTCATTTTTATTGGCATCAAATTGCTTATCGGGAATTTTAATTTCCGGCATATTAACGTGGATGAAAATACCACTATTTTTAGTGAGAGTAGAATAGATGGTTTGGATGAGAACTTTAAAGAATATAATGTAATATTTGGAAGTTCTGTAATTGATTTAAGGGACATAGATATTTCTAAAGGTTCGAAAGAAATAAAAATCAATACAATTTTCGGAGAAACTATTCTAAAAATTAGCGATAAAACACCAATTAAAATTAAAGCAGATGCTGCATTTGCAAATGCAAAATTACCTAATGGAAATACGGCAACATTTGGCACAGGACGATATGAAAGTGAGACATTTAGCCCCGATACTAATTATATTTATGTTAAGGGTGATGTTGTTTTTGGCAGCTTCGAAATAAGAACGTATTAGAATCCTGAAGAATTATAAAGGGTCGCAACTAACTGCGACCCTTTTTTGATTTTATTCTTTAATATAATCAAATGCTTTGTTTATTGATTTTTTGATTTTTGAAAGGTTTTCTTCAAAACCATCTTTCACTTTATGCCAATTATGATCCTGAGATTCTTTTATTTCGGTCAATTTCTTTTCGAGTGATGTTTTATAGGTTTTTATGTTTTCAACCTGCTCCTTCAATTTTACCTTAAGATCCTCGCTTGCAATTATAGTTTTCTCTTCAAGTTCTTCAAGTTTTTTGTTTAAATCATTAATCCAAACCTCTGCTTTTTCAGAAAAACTATTCTTGTCAGCATTTACAATATCAATAAACTCCTCAAAATCTAAGACAAGAGAGTCCCACTTGTCTTTACTGGCAGCTTTTAAGTCACTAAATTTCTGATCTAGTTTTTCCCTCTGATTTTTAAGAGAATTCAGTTTGCTTTCTAAATCTTCTATACTTGATTTTGCATTTTGCTTAGCTTCGAGAGCTTTTGCTTCAAGCTCATATAATTTTGCTTTGAGTTGTTTTACCACAATTTCTGCCTTCATCTCGTAGTCTTTTCTTTCTTTCATAACTTTCTACTTTATTGTTTTAAAAATAATCATTATAATATATGAAAATTATTCGGCAAAATCAAGTTGAAGTATAGTTTTTGGCCTGTAAATTATGAAATATTCGCATAATATCAATCAAATGTTTTAAGTTTGTTAGATTAATTAAAAAATCATTTATGGAAAAAGTAGCCGTATTTCCAGGATCATTTGATCCATTTACTGTTGGTCACGAATCAATTGTTAACAGAGCACAGGTTTTATTCGATAAAATATATATCGCTGTAGGTTTTAATTCGAAAAAGGATGCTTTGTTTTCACTCGATGATAGAAAAAAATTCATAGCTGAGGTTTTTCAGGGAAATCCAAAAATTGAAATTGTTCATTTTGAGGGTTTAACAATAGAATTCTGCAAGAAAGTGAATGCTAATTACATTTTGAGAGGCTTAAGAACTGCAGCAGACTTTGAGTATGAAAGAGCAATTGCCCAGGTAAATAAAGCTATGTATGCTGGTATTGAAACTGTATTCTTTTTAACTATGCCAGAGCATACTCCAATTAATTCGTCAATTGTAAGAGACATAATACGTCATGGTGGAGATGCAAGTAAATTTTTACCTGCAAAAATGAATATTAAGAAGACAAATTAATTCTGTTAAACATGTTAAAAAGTAAATTGTTGATAATACTTATTGTATTGCCATTAAGCCTTTTTGCACAAAAAGTTGTTTTAAAAGGTAATGTACCCGAATACGCGGGTAAAACATTTACTTTTTTTGCGTATTCCGATCAAATAACATATTCAGAAAAGGAACTTTGCTCAAGCCTAGTTAATGAAAACGGCGACTTCTCTTGTTCTTTTGAAATAACTGAAATAACCTATGTATTTATTCATCTGGGTGCCTATGAAGCTTTTATTTTTGCCGAACCTGATACCGAGTATAATCTGTTGTTTCCAGAACTAAAGGAAAAATCCCTTGCTGACAATCTTAATCCTTATTTTGAACCAGTAAAGTATCACCTGGGAATAGAAAATTCAGTGGATACAGACCTGAACTACCAGCTGGCTTTTTTCGATGCTGTTTATTCAAAAATGATGGAGGATAATTCTTACTTAATTTATATCAAATCAAGGGAATTGGATGTTGATGGATCAATCCAGAAAGTCGATTCAATGTTTTCTAATAACGAATTGAAATTTTTCAATGATTTTAAGAAATACAAATTCGCTTCATATAGGCACTTATCATATCAGGAGAAAATGAAAAGTATTTCAAACACCTATTATTTAAATAAAGAAGTGCTGTATTCGAATCCTGCATATATGGAGTTATTTAACCAGGTTTACGACGAATATTTTTCATACTTTGGAAGAACAGATTCAGGCAAGCAGATTTACACTGATATCGGAAAATTAAAAAGCATTACATCCTTAAAAAGAACTCTCGGACAAGATTCGGTTTTAACAAACGACACTTTAAAAGAACTTGTAATTTTAAAATGCCTGCACGACGAATTTTATAACGATAAATTTTCAAGATCGGCAATGTTAACAGTTCTTGATTCGCTTGTGTTGCAAACAAACATTGAAGAGCATAAATTAATTGCAAAAAATATCAGAAATAAAGTAACCAAACTTATGGTTGGTTATAATCCCCCTGCCTTTGAGCTTTACGATATGGATAGCAATTTGGTAAGTATTGAATCTTTGAAGGGCGAATATGTTTATTTGAGCTTCTGTACTACTATTAGTTATGCCTGTATAAAGGAGTTTGGAATGCTCGAAAAGTTGTACGAAAATCATAAGGATCATTTTAAGATCGTCGTAATTTGTATGGACGAAAGTTATACACAGGTAAAAAGATTTGTTAATATGAAAGGATATTCATATACATTTTTATTTTATGGCAATCAACCTGATGTGTTTAAAGATTATGACATTAGAGCTTTTCCAACCTATTATTTCATCGATAAAGAAGGGAAACTGGCAATTTCGCCTGCTCCATCTCCCGACCAAAATGCTGAGTATGTGATTTTCCAGAAAATGAGGGCAAATGGTGATATTTAGTGTGTATGAAGTAAAGATTAGCGTTTTTTTCTAATAACAATTCATTATTCAGTTTTAACAATATTAGCTTTTTTCAGAACTTCAATTATTGATGGGAACGTGTTATTCAGAACTTCGCTAAGATCATCTGCGTTTATCCATTTGGCTTCGGTAATTTCTTCTTCAGTTTGGGGCTTAGGATTTTTGGTTCCTTTAGACAGCATTTCGAACCAATACGTTCTCTTAAGGATGTCCTTTTCTTTTAAATTATAGGTGTGGTAAGTAATTTCGATAAGATTTTTAATTTCAAGTTCTGTAATTCCACACTCTTCTTCAACTTCTCTTATTGCCCCTGCTTCCGGGCTTTCGGTTTTTTCTAATTTTCCTTTGGGTAAATCCCATTTTTCGCGTCTATAAATAAATAAAAATTCATTGTTGTTATTTTTAACCAGTCCGCCAGAAGCTTCAATTAGCTTATAAAGCTTAATGAATTCATTAAATACATACTCAATATTTTCATGAACCACATAAAGATTTTTTAATGCAGGATTACTTAAAAAATTAGTTAAGCTTGTTTTCAGGACATCTCTGTTTGTAAAGAAATGAACGCTGGCATCAGCCTCAGCCGAAAGATTTTGATCATGATCAACAAAAAAAACTGTACGATCCTTGTAAAAAACTTTATACATTTGCGGTATGGAAAATTTAGAGAAAAAAATTGCACAATCACTATTGCAAATTAAGGCAATAAAGTTGCAACCTGCAAATCATTTTACCTGGGCTTCAGGATGGAAATCACCTATTTATTGCGATAATAGAAAAACACTTTCCTACCCCGAAATCAGAAACGAAATCCGCGATGGATTTGTGAAATTAATTAACGAAAAATACGGAAGACCTGAAGTAATTGCCGGAGTTGCTACAGGGGCTATCGCCATTGGGGTATTAGTGGCTGATGCAATGAACCTTCCATTTGTTTATGTACGCCCTAAACCAAAGGAACATGGCTTGGGAAATATGATTGAAGGTGAAACCCCAACAGGAAAAAAGGTTGTTGTTATTGAAGATTTAATTTCAACTGGTACAAGTAGCCTGAAGGCTGTTGAGGCTCTAAGAAACGCCAATGTTGAGGTTCTTGGTATGCTTGCAATTTTTACGTACGGCTTTCAAACTGCGGATCGAAATTTTAATGATGCAAACGTAAAATTAAGTACATTAAGCAATTACGAGGTTTTGGTAAAAACCGCTTTGGAATCTGATTACATTAAAGAAACCGATCTGGAAACGCTAAAAGACTGGAGAAAGAACCCAGAAAGCTGGGGAGTTTAAATTCGCAAATAAAAAAGAAATAGTAATGGGAAAATATAATAGCAAAATTGGTAAGATTAACAAATCAGATGAGTTGATATATAATTTTCTTACCGACTTTAACAATTTAAAATCAGTTATTCCTCAGGGTAAAATAAAAGATTTTGAAGCTACAGAAGATACTTGTAAGTTTAAAATTGAAGGAATAGGACAGGCGGGATTAAAAATAATTGAGAAGGAACCTAACAAATTGATAAAAATAACAAGCGATGGTAAATCTCCGTTTAGTTTTTTCTTTTGGATTCAACTAAAACCAATGGAGGATGCTCAAAAAGAAACAGCAATAAGATTAACCATTGATGCCAATTTAAATCCAATGATGAAAATGATGGTTGGTAAACATTTGCAAAAAGGAATCGATTCAATAGTCGATCAGATTGTTATCTTTTTTAACGAGAAATTTAAGGAAGAATAAACTCAATTTCTTTAAAATCGAATTCTAAAGTTCTTTGATCTTCTGTTAGTATTTGTAAATGGCCAAACTCATTTACACCGATTATTTTTCCTTTGAAAGTTTCGTTTTCACTTCTAAAAAGGTGAATTTCGTTAAAACGGTATAAACATTTTAGGTATTCCTTATTAATTTCTTCGAATTTGCCTGCTTTAAGTTTATCATAAAAAAAACGAATGTTTTGTCGGAGTTTAACAATCTCCTGATCAATTGAATAATTCTTTTCTGTAATTTGCGATAAAGAAACCGGATTTGGAGCATCGCTTAAAAAGGATTTTTGATTGAGATTTAATCCAATACCTATAATAGTTCGATGAATAGTTGATCCTTTTATACTATTTTCAATTAAAATTCCTGCAATTTTTTTATCCTGATAATAAATATCGTTAGGCCATTTAATTTTAATATGGTTTGTTTTGGCGTGCAAATAATTTACAAGTCCTAACGAAATAGCTTTTGATAAAAGAAAATTTTTCTCAAGAGGTACGAAATCGGGATATAAAACAAGGCTTAAAATTAAGTTTTTAGCCTTTTCGCTTTCCCATGTGTTTTGTCCTAAGCCTTTACCTTTAGATTGGAATAATGCTGAAACAATAGAACCTTCAACATATTCAGATTCTTTCAACAGATTCGAAAAATAAACATTCGTTGAATCAACAGAGCTTATTTTAATTATTTTTTGCCAGCTTTCCATTTCAATTTTTTAGATAAAGTTATGCGAAATCTGACAAAAGTTAAAAAATCATGACAAAATCTTTAAAAAAGGCGTTATTAATTTTAAAAAAATGACAATTTTGCCGCATAAACAAATCATTCTATCAATCTGTTTAAAAGGAATGATTTTTGATTATAATACGCTTTTAGTACAAATTTTCGAAAACAATAACCAGAAGATAAACAGAGTTTTAAAAATAAATGGTAATATTCATTACCTTTGCAAAAAATAAATGAATGGTTAAAAAGAAAAGTGATCTTAAAACGAATACAAAAGAAATAGTTAGCGCAGCAATTGAAGGGATATTGAAAATTAAAGGAAAAGATCCTGTAAGTCTAGATTTAACAGAAATTGAGAATGCCGTTTGTAAGTATTTTATAATTTGCCATGGAGATTCAAATACACAGGTTGATGCTTTGGCAAATTCCGTTATTGAAACAGTGCGCGAAGAAACTGGTGAAAAAGTCTGGCATAAAGAAGGGCTAAACAATGCAACATGGGTATTACTTGATTACAGTGATGTTGTTGTTCATATATTTCAAAAAGAATACAGAGATTTTTATAAATTAGAAGAACTTTGGGCTGATGCTAAAATCACCCAATATGATGATATCAAATAATTTAGGAGACTAATTACAATGAGCGAAGATAAAAAATATAATAAAGACCCAAAGAATCCAACTGGGAATAATTCTAATAAACCAAAGCCAAAGTTCAATGTTTATTGGATTTATGGATTAATTGCTGTAGTTTTTATTGGATTACAACTTTTGAGTTTTACTCCAAAGCCAACTGAAATCACCATGCAGGAATTTGAGCGCAACATGCTTAAGACTGGTGATGTGGCTAAAATAGTAGTTATAAATAAAGAAAGAGCAAATATTTACATAAAAAAAGATCGATTATCTGATCCGCGATATAAGGATTTAGGAGATAATACAATTGCTCGATCTGCAGAAGAGGGACCTCACTACTTTTTCACCATTGGTTCAATGGAGTATTTTGAGAAATGGATAAGCGAAGCGCAGGAAAATTTGAAAGGTGAAAATATCGAAATTAGTTACAAAACTCAACCTAATTATATGCGTGATATTATTGGTTGGTTACTTCCAATTTTTATCATTTTGGCAATATGGATTTTTATTTTCAGGAGAATGTCGAAAGGTGGAGGTGGTGCCGGAGGAGGAAATATTTTTAGTGTTGGTAAATCTAAAGCTCAGTTATTCGATAAAGAAAGCACTGTAAAAGTTGATTTTACTGATGTTGCAGGTTTAGAAGAAGCAAAAGTTGAGGTTCGCGAAATAGTTGATTTCTTAAAAACACCTAAAAAATATACCGATCTTGGAGGTAAAATTCCAAAAGGAGTGCTTCTTGTAGGCCCTCCCGGAACTGGAAAAACATTATTGGCCAAAGCCGTTGCAGGTGAGGCAAATGTTCCATTCTTTTCAATGTCAGGTTCCGATTTTGTTGAGATGTTTGTAGGTGTTGGAGCTTCGCGTGTTCGCGACTTATTCAAACAAGCTAAAGAAAAAGCTCCTTGTATTATCTTCATTGACGAGATTGATGCTATTGGTCGTGCTCGAGGAAGAAATCCAAATTACGGAGCAAACGATGAACGCGAAAATACATTGAACCAGTTATTAACCGAGATGGATGGTTTTGGGAATAATGTGGGAGTAATTATTATGGCTGCCACAAACCGGGCTGACATTCTTGATAAAGCATTAATGAGAGCAGGTCGATTTGATCGTCAGATTCATCTTGAGTTACCAGATATTAATGAGAGAAAAGACATTTTCAAAGTGCACTTGAAACCTCTTAAAATGGAAACGGATCTCGATATAGATTTCCTTGCCAAACAAACACCCGGGTTTTCAGGAGCCGACATTGCAAACGTATGTAACGAGTCGGCTTTAATAGCAGCCCGTAAAGATAAAAAGGTTGTTGAACGACAGGACTTTCTGGATGCTGTCGATCGGATCGTAGGTGGAATGGAACGTAAAACAAAAATTATTACCAAAGAAGAAAAGAAAACCATTGCATATCATGAAGCTGGCCATGCGTCAGTAAGTTGGTTGCTTGAACATGCGCATCCTTTGGTAAAAGTTACGATTATTCCACGTGGTCGTGCTCTTGGTGCTGCATGGTATTTACCCGAAGAAAGACAGATAACAACCCGTGATCAGTTGTTAGACGAGATGTGTGCTGCACTCGGGGGTCGTGTTGCCGAAGAACTTATTTTTGGTAAAATATCAACGGGTGCCATGAACGATTTGGAAAAAATTACCAAACAAGCCTATGCGATGATTGCGTATTTTGGGATGAGTGAAAAAGTGGGACATGTAAGTTTTTATGATTCTACTGGTCAGGGAGATATGGCGTTTACTAAACCATACAGTGAAAAAACTGCTGAGCTTATCGATAATGAAGTTAAAAGTATTATCGAGGAGGCATACCAAAGATCAATTGAAATATTGAAAAAGCATAAAGATGGATTACATCAGTTAGCTGCAATTCTGTTAGAAAAAGAGGTTATATTTACTGAAGATTTGGAGAAGATCTTTGGCAAACGTCCATGGAAAACACAACACGAAAGGGAAACTGAAGCGAAAAAAGAACTTGATGAAAAAATCAAGAGTATAAGTAAGGATATCAAGAAAGAAGATACCGAAGTAGTAAAAGAAAATGTTGTAGAAGAAAATCCTGAGGTGAAAAAGGAATAATAAGAATTGTAAAACATTAGACTATTGAATAATTTGATTCAACGCACAATAACAGGAGTAATATTTTTAATAATTGTTGTTGGTGCAATCGCGATAGGGAAATTAAGTTTCTTTTTACTATTTGAACTAATCATTATAGGAGCAATGTATGAGTTTTATACATTAGCTGAAAAGAAGAAGTTTAATCCTTTAAAAATATATGGAATAGTAATTGGCACGTTTGTTTTCGCTGCCAATTATTTTTTTGCTAATAAACTAATTGGATCTGAGATTTTTCTCGGATTGATCCCTATAATAATAAGTGTCTTTATTATTGAACTCTATCGAAAATCTGAACATGTTTTTGTGAATATTGCATTTACATTATTAGGTGTGTTGTATGTGGCAGTGCCATTATCTTTTACAAACTATGTTGTATTTTCTGATGATTCAAATTACTCATCTTATCTTTTATTAGGATTTTTCTTTTTAACATGGTCATTTGATACACTCGCGTATGTATTTGGAGTTTCGTTTGGAAAACATCGTTTATTCGAACGGGTATCACCAAAAAAATCTTGGGAAGGTTTTATTGGTGGCACAATTTCCTGTCTTGGAATAGCGTATGTTTTATCAATCTTCATTCCTGAGTTAAGTTTTCTTCAATGGGCGGGTTTATCAGTTATAATTTCAATATTTGGAACTTATGGTGATTTGCTTGAATCATCCTTTAAAAGAAATATTGACGAAAAGGATTCGGGAAGCATATTGCCCGGTCATGGCGGTATTTTAGACAGATTCGATGCAGTATTTTTTACACTTCCACTATTTTATTTATATTTACACTTCATTCAGTAATCTTTCATTTCTTTAACAATGACTATACATAAAGAAGGACGATCAATAGTTGCTCTATTACTAATTGTGCTGGTGTCTGTTAATCTTTTGGTGTATTATTTTTTATCAGGCAATGTGGCAGTAAGTTGGATATTAGGTATCCCATCATTCTTATTATTTTTGTTTGTTGTTCGCTTTTTCAGGAAACCAACAAGAATATTACTCTCTGATGAAAATACGATTTATGCACCTGCCGATGGTACAGTTTTGGTGATTGAGGAAACAATTGAAGATGAATTTTTTAAGGATAAACGTATACAGATTTCTATATTTATGTCGGTATGGAATGTTCACATAAATTGGTTTCCCGTATCAGGAATTATTAAATACTTTAAATATCATCCAGGTAAATTTTTAGTTGCCCGATTGCCAAAATCATCAACTGAAAATGAGCGAACAACGGTTGTGCTTGAAGATAAATTTCAGAGACAGATTTTAGTTCGGCAAATAGCGGGTATTATTGCCCGGCGTATTATTAGTTATGCTAAAGAAAATTTAGAAGTAAAACAAAACTCAGAACTTGGATTTATTCGTTTTGGTTCACGTGTTGATGTTTTTTTACCCCTCGACGCTGATGTAAAAGTTAAAATGGGAGACAAAACCAAAGGAACTCAAACTATCTTAGCAACTATTTAATTTTTTAGTTCATAAAAATCCTTTGTTTAATTAAATATTTCAAAGAATGAAAACGATCATTTTTTTATTTTTTATAACACTATTTAATGTACTACAACAGGATAATATTCCTGCAGAAGTATATTCCATTGCAAAAAAAGGTAATAAGGTATTTTTAGAATCTCATGATGATAATGCAGTAGTTCATGTGAAAAATGCATTAGAATCCTGGGGATATTGGAATGTTGTTGACAATTCCAAACAAGCGGATTTCATACTTAAATTTTATCTTCGTTTTGAAGGAGCAGGTGTTTGTATTGTAAACGCTACTTTTGTAAACCCCAAGACAAATAATGTGATTTATTCAACTCGTGAAGTAACTTCTGTTAAAGAAGCCAAAGGATTTGATTTTAATACAAAACGATCTGCCATGCGACAGATTGTGGAGCAGGTTTTTAAGCCCAATTTCAAATAAAATAATTTGTAAAAATTGATAGCTGTGCAAATTAATGAGGTTAATATAAAAAATCAGTGACCATTTAAATATTGTCAGCTATCTATCTAAAATGAGAAAAGCATTAATTCTTTATTTCCTTTTACATTTCAATTTATTTTTGATTGCCCAGAATAACTTTCGAGAAGGATATATTATTACCTTGGAAAAAGATACACTTTTTGGAGAATTAGATTTTAGAAATGATATTAAAAATAGCAAAAACTGCATTTTCAAAGACGAATCGAATTTCATCAGACAATATAATCCATACGAAATAGAAAGTTACAGGTTTACTGATGGGAAGTATTATATTTCTAAAAGCATTAAGAGAGAAGATGAAATATCGCAGTTATTTGTAGAATTCTTAGTGAAAGGGCTAAAGGATATTTTTTATTATCGAGACAATATAGGTTTCCATTATTTAATAGCTTACAAAAATGATACAATTGTTGAAATACCGTACTTTGAAAAAATTATAAACAAGGACAGTGCTAATTATTTTTGGGAATCAAAAGTCCATTCTTATTATCTTAAGGAATATTTTAAAGATTGCGAAAAAATCTCTCTGGATATTGAAAAAATAAATCAACCTGGGTTCAACAACCTAATTTTATTAACAAGGGATTATCATAATTATAATTGCTCAGAAAATACCAATATTGAGTTTTACAAACCAAAACCATTATTAAAAATTGCAATTGAGCCACAGTTTAGCATAATAAAATATAAGTATACAGACAATTATGCTATGCAGGCAGGTGGGTTGTTTTATTTATGGTTACCACGTTCAAATGAGAATATGTATTTTAAGACGGGATACTTAATAGCTAAATTTTCAGATATCAATAAAATCTCTAGAATCCCTTTGCAATTTGAGTATTTATCACCTAAAAGGATAGTAAGACCCAAATTCGATTTTGGTATAAGTGTGTTATTAATAAAAGTTGATAAATATAAGCCATACAAATCTTTAACAATGGTAACTTCAGGTGGTATTTTGATTAAATTGTTTAAAGAAGTTTATTTAGATTTAGATATTGAAATAGATTTACTGCAGTTTACCTTTGAAACGGACTTCTTTATTTCTAACTCCGTTCGAACAGGGATATATTTTAAAATCTAAATTAAGATTAAAGAAATAGAGCTAACTAAGATTAAACATGTATTAATATCATTAATCAAAGTAATTATCGATATTTATTCGTGAGAGTTTGTTTTTGGTAAAGATGAAAGTATATCTTGTTCCTTCACCAATTAGTTGAAGGCTATCAGCTTTAAATTTAAGTTCATCAGAAAATCTATCTATAAACTGATCTTTATACATTCCAACCTGTATAGAATTCTTCAAATGTATTTCTTTATTTAAAACTTTACCTGCAAGTAAAAATTCCTTTCCCAGGTACGTTTTGTAAAAGAAAATCTCTGATTTTTTATATGTTAGCTGATAAATTGTATCCGTTTTTTCAGGATAGTGTTTATTCTTTCGTAATAATTTTTGTGTTTTAAACCTTGGTTTTTCGAGATTAGTGAAGTTCTCAATATTTTCATCAAATCCAAAAGGTGTTTCTAAAAATTCTTTTTGACTAATCTTTTTATAATCAACAGTATTTTTTGGTGCAGTACATCCAATGATACTTACAGTTATGAATAGAATAATGTATTTTCTCATAAATAGCTTTTATGCTAAAGTACAAAAAAAACTACATAAAGAATAGTATAACACCCCCTACGGCAATTAATGAACCTATTATTTCTTTTATTGTTATTTTTTCTTTAAAAAAGATAACGGCTGGGGGTATTATTAATACAGGAACAATGGCCATAATAGTTGATGCAACTCCTGTTGTAGTATGTTTAACAGAAAGCAACGAAAAAGATACTCCAAGAAAAGGACCAAAAAAAGCTCCAATACTAAGGCGTTTCATTGCATCCCGGTTTTTAATTGCTTCAACTACTTTTTTCCAACGTTTCATAAAAACAAAAAGTATTGCAAATCCGACAAATCCGGTTATTACTCTTATTTGAGTAGCTGCAAAAGGATCGAAATCCTGCATGCCCAATTT
>KB228680.1_pt1 | contig 21051 bp, 16 predicted proteins | sample 524768 | NCBI WGS metagenome assembly AMQJ01 (sample SAMN00998488, study PRJNA167727) | sediment metagenome | isolation source: subsurface aquifer sediment | place: USA: Rifle, Colorado | collected Aug-2009
ATTTTATGCATCAATTTTTTGCAAAACCGGATTTTGGCGGAGGTTATTAGACGAACTGACGTGTGGCGGTATGGTTAGTTGCCGATTTCGAAGCACTTTCCTATCAAGTTACAACTACTTTTGATACGAGCTGTGCCGCTCGAATAAGCACTGCACCGGCAATTAACTATACCGCGTGTTATGCCTTCGTTCTTTTTTTTTATTATCGGTAATCTGTTCATATTGTGTCATTGTGCGTTGGCTTGGTAGCTCTTTTACAGTTTTTGTCTGACTTTGTGTGTTTGGAAAACTGAAAATGTGCTACCAAATGCGTTGGCATTACTTCAATATCAAAATTAATATAGTTCCAATTATTGTAACTGTAGCAGTCGCAATTACTATAATCTTAATCAATCGAAGTTGTTTTGGGAAGTCAATTGCTTCAATTGTTTTGGTTAATCTTTCTGTTACTCCAATTAAATCTTGATGCGGTTTCAGAATTGAATCAACCGCCTTTGTTAATTTCTGCAAGTGTTCTTTAAACTCTGTATTAGTTGTATTTGCTGCGTTTATCGCTGCTTCTGCTGCTGATTTTGCACTGTCAATATGTTCAACAGCGTTTTTTAGTTTTGTAACTTCTCCTTCTATTGAAGTCAAGTTGTCGTTAAGTTCTTTAAACATATTGCTCTAAAAATTTTTGGTTAATGGATGATATTTTAACTGATGCAAACTTTGCAAGCAAAGTTTCTAATTGTTTGATGTGATTTGAATAACTATCATTGTCGTGCTTCTGAATTTCTAAACTTAACTTTTCAATTTCTGTGTCAATGTCTGCATAGCTATACCCATTTCCCTCGTTGTAATAATACTTAAACCCATTTTCAAAATACTCTTGCACTTTTTTGTTATCTCGGTCTTTCAGTAGAATTGAACTGTAATAAACCAACCAACTAAAAACTGGATTATCGGGATTTGATTCAAGCAATCGGTTTGCTGAACCTCTTAATTGCTGTTGCAAGTTTTTATCATCTCCAACTATTTTTATGTAATTGAAAAGAATATCAAAATCAAATTCGTCTCCGCCTGATGTTGCCTTGTAAAGTTCTTCTACATACTGCGAATCAAAATAGTCATTTACTGTTCTTATAAATCCTTCGTTGTCGGTAAGTCCTGCTACAACTGCTTCCTCAATATTGTCAAGAGCTTTCTTTCGCTTATCAAAAACTTTGTCATAAGTAAAATCAATCAAGTAGTCAACACACTTGCGAAGCATAGTGGGTTGATTTCTACTTGGTGCATCTGTTCTTACTGCCTGTGCTGAAATTCTTGTTAGGTATCGTTCAACATATTTTTCAAGATTGTTTAGAATTTCTGTTTCAGATAATTTTTTGCAAACAACTGTAACCAATGAAGGATATTGAATTGTGTAATCTTCAATCACTCCTAAAATTGAAAGACGATAAATTGTTTTTAGAGTGTCGTTGTCTAATCTGATTTTGGTGTAAAGAGTTTTTAATTCTAAAATTTGAGTTTGAGTAAAAGTTATTGAAGCCCCTGTAACTCGTTTGTAGTTGTAAATAAGGTTCGCAACAAAATCATCATCGCTTCTACAAAATCCCGTTGCCTTTTTTACAAGTGCATAATCAAAGTCAATGTATTGAGGTTGCAAAAAGTCAACTACTCGTTGTAAGCCGTCATTCTCTAATCCGATTGTTAGGGATTGAGTTTGATTTGCTGGAATGTTTTGAAGAAGTTGCTCTAAACCTTGTTGCTCTTGTGTTCGTTGTGTGCTACCTAACCACGTTAACAAATCAACACCAACTGGCTTCTGCTCTTTGATTTTGTTAGTAATCGCTTGAAGTAAATTAACGCCTTCTGCTTCTGAAAGCATATTGTTTCCTTTAGTACTTATGTCTAAAGATTGAATTTTTATACTGCCATAATTTTGTCCGAACTGTTCCCCATTGATGTAAAGTGTATGCGGTTGGTTTGCAGGAAAAGGTTTCCCAAATTTTATTTCCCGTCCCGTGTCCTCAAAAATTTCTTGTTCAACTTGATTTTTCTTTGGTGTGTGTGGAAATGTAATTCTGTCCAACATTTCAAAAGTGATACTCCTTTCAAAATCTCTTCCCTTGAAACTGTTATACAAAAAACTGTCTTGAATATCTTTTGCTGCTGTGTTTGCGTTTGGCAATCTTAGATTGTTGCAATGAAGAATATAGCAAACTGCATTTTCTCTATCTCTGCCTGCTCTACCTGCTTCCTGATAAAATCCTTCAATTGAAATTGGGTGTGTAACATGAACTGTAAAGCGAATGTTAGGTTTGTCAATGCCCATTCCAAACGCTTTGGTTGCAATAAGAAGTGTAATCCTGTTTGCTTTAAAAGCATCTTGTATGTCGTCATTATTATCTCCACTTCCGTGATACTCTCCGATTAAGTGAGCAACGGTTGGAAAACTTGTTTTCAAAAAATCTGCAATCTTCTGAACGCTTATGTCTGTTCCTGTTGCATGAGGGCAAAAAATTAAACCACAATTTGAATTTGCTCCGTTTGCTTTTATAAAATCTGAAAAGTTGTCTGAATCAAACTCCGTCATTAAATCAGTTCGCAAAGTATTAAGTAAAACATTTTTTGAATCGCTGTAAACTGCTGTTCTTATATTCCAAGCATTGTTTGCGGCATTTAGAACTGCGTTTACATTTTTGATTTTAAATTTTAATTCCTTCCGTTCTAATTTCTCTGGTCTGATAATGTCTGAATCGTTTTGCAAACCGACTTCCCTTTGAACATCACTCAACACATCAAATGAAGCTGTACCTGTTAAACCAAGAGTTGAAATATTTTCTCCATTGTGCCCTGAAAAACAAAACTTTCTTGAGTTGTCTCCTAACTTCAAATATGCTGTTCTGAAATCGTGTCCCCATTCTGAAACGCAATGTGCTTCATCAATGACACAATAAGAAAAGTTCCGATTGAAGTTTGGAATTGATGCAATTGAATTTCTGAAATCTTCAATCACGAATCTTTCAGGTGAAACGAACGCAAACAAAAATTCCCCTTCTGAATACCTTTTGATGTTCTCTTTCTTCTTCGCTGCTGAAAGAGATGAATTGATGTAAACAGTTCCGTCAATAGAAGCTGACTTTAGATTTTCGTCTTGGTCTTTCATCAATGCTTTTATCGGGTCAACAACAATTGTCAAACCTGCTTGAAACAAAGAAGCAATTTGATATGTAAGTGATTTACCTGCACCTGTTGGCAAAAGAGCAATTGGATTTTTCTTTTCCAATGCCTTTGAAAGAATTTCTACTTGCCCTTCTCTAAAAGATTCCTTTCTGAAAAGTGATTGCAGAAAAAAGTTTAGTTGTTTAATGCTTTCACTTTCTCTATTGGCTGGTGCATTCTTGTATTCAATTGTTGGAAAAAAGTTAAATTTTCGTTTTTCTTCTGTGTGATGAATGGAACGAATAACAATTGTTTTGTTCGGTGAAGTCCGTGTCGGTTTGTTTAGGAATGTTGAATAGTTGAGAACCGAAATATCAATTGTCAAATCATACTGTGTGAAATCAATATCGTTTGAAAAAAGTTGTGTGTTGTTTCCTTGATTGAGTTTGCAGAGTGCAAACTCGGCTGTATTGAAAATTGAAACATCAATTTTCGGTAAACGAAAATTCTCTCCGTTTTGAAGTAGAGATAAATTATTAATCTGAATAAGCAAATCATCAATCGCAGATTTGCCGCAAGGTAAATCCCTTTCAATGATTGCAATTGATATATTTTCTTTTTTAAGGTCAATCAGGTTTTTCTTGATTGATTTTATAAATGCTTTCTGAACTCTTGCAATTCCAAAAGGTGAAAGGAATAATTGTAAGTAGTCAAGCCCTTCTATGGAATTGAATAGAGGTGAAGAAATGTTTTGTGAAAATAATTGAGAGTAGGGGTGAAGTAAATACTGTTGAATTTGATTCCGTTTGTCTTGCGGAATAACATTTACTTCCGATGTTTTGATTCTGACTGTTTGGTAACCGTTTTCATTTGCAAAGTGATTTCGCAAATTGTCTTTGCTTAGTTGTGGTTGAACATTGTGTTGTACTCCGTCAATTTCAATTACTACTCCGTTGGGGAAAGTTTCCGCTTGAGGAAATTCAAGTAAGAAATCTAAGGTTTGAAAAGAGAATAAATCTTCACCTATATTTTTCTCAACAACAGAACTAATATTTCTCTGCAACTGCAAAAGTTGATTCGCTTTGTTGCCGAACTGTGAAAACAAATTCTCAAAGAAAACTTTTTCAACTTCGCTACCTCCGTGCTGTTCCCAAGTTTGAAAAGTTGTTTCACTATTTAATTCGTTTGCTCTGCTGTCTGCAATTACTAAGCATCGCAAAAAATCTGTTACATCATCTGAAAAGTCAAAAGTGATTGAACCGATATTAGAGGTTGCTTTTTCTGTCAAACCGAAAATTTCAGCAAACTGACTTTCAATGTTGATAGATGGTAATGTCGGCAGTCCTCTTGAGAGTTGGTTGTCAATGACTGAAAAAATAGGATGTTCTTGTTCGTTGTCTTCGCTATTAAGGCTGTTGTTTTTGCAATAAAAAACAGAAAGGTCTTTTGCTATTTGTTTCCAAAACTCCTTTTTGTCGCTTTGGTCTATAAGAGATTTTACTCCTTGCAATATTTGTCCTGAAAAAAGTGTAGTCATAATGTTTGGAGTGTGTTAGGGCAAAAGCAAATGTGGTGCAACTGCATTATTGCTTGTGGGAGGGGGTGCACCTCTTTTGATTTTGCAGAAGCGTTGGCATTTTTTATCGTCATTTTTCTGTCGTTCATTTGTTGCTCTGTCGTCTTTTTAGAATGAGGCATAACGTGATTTTATAAGATTTGTGCGACGTAAAAATCGGAGATTTTTCCGCCGAAGCAATATTTTTATTGAATGTTTGTCTGTTTGTACTAGTTCAAATGTAAGCATAAATTTTATGAGGTGTTGTAAGCTGGCCATTCATTTCTTTCAAGGTTGTCAGTTGTTGGATGTCTGTGTTTTTACCGTCATTGTTTTATGTATGTGTCCGTCCGTGTCGGCTGTACGTTGGCTGTTTTAAATTTTTTTAGAAAGGAAGGGGGTTTTAAAAAATAATTTTTTCATGGTGGCAAAACACACTCTTTTGCAAGCTTTGGTTTGTGCGATGGCTCTGCGCGGCTTGCAAATGTGTGTGTTTGTGCTTCTGGGTTATGTAATTCTTTCTTCCAACAAGTCTTTCCAAATAATAAATCCTTTTTTGTTGTCTGAATAATCGTGAATAATTTTAGAAAAGTTATTCGGACTTGTTTCTAAGAACTCTTGCCTTCCTTTGTTGCGAATAATATTGAGTTGCGTATCGATCTCTTTTACTTTGTCTATAAGCTTTTGTTTGCTTTTATCAGTATGCCATAGATATGTAGCTTCTTCTGTGTCTAGTGTTTCCAATACGATATGATATTGTTGTTCTCCTGACAAAAGAAATACAAATGAAAAGGGACTTAATACAAATCTGATTTTCATAAGATTGCTTTGGTGTTTGTCTGCTAAATACCTAATATTTTGCGAATGTTTAAAGTTTTTGGTTTTTAAAATATCTTCCAATAGTATAGCTCCGTCAATGTAAAGATTTTGATTTTCTAATTCGTTTATGGTTAATAAGTTTTCTTTTGTTGTAGCTAATTTGCCCAATACATTTTTTGTTATGAATTGGAATTTTACGCTTTCAACCACTTCTTGATTGATTTTTTCAATATCAAGTGAATTGGCCAATTGCGAAACTAATTTCCCGTATTCAAATTCGGCGAAAATATCAACACTTATGTTTTTTGATTTTAATGTTTTTGAAAAATAGGGTTTCAATACATCAAATTCTGGTCTTACTTCCAAATTTTCTATTTCAAACTCAAGGGCAGTATTCATCTCGCCAATCAGATAGTTGAAAGAAACAACGCCATACCCAAATTCAAGTTCTTCAATCTGTATTTTAATCGTTTTTTCTATGGTTTTGATTTCGCTTGAAACAGGCTTATCCTCTGTTGGTTCATCAAACAAGGTCGCTTGTTTATTTATTTTGCGATAGTAAGTGTTCCGTTTTAAAAAGAGTTTATTCAGGTAATTTATTCTAGAATCTCTGTAGTCATAAATAATAGGTGAAATTTCTGAACGCTGAACTCTACCAATGTATTGAATTAATTTCCCTTCAAATGAGAAAGGATAAACCAGAAAAAGGCAATTTATACTTTGTAAATCCGTTCCCTCCCCAAAATATTGCCCCGTTGTAATTAATACTTGAAAGTTTCCTTCATTCAGTATTTGCCATTTAGATTTTCTATTGTTTTCAGAATCTTCTCCACTAAGCGTAACCACTTCATAAGATTGTTTCAAAAACTGATTAAGAGAATCTATATGTTCCTTTCTTTCGGTAATGATAACAACTTTTTTACCTGTATTTAATTCTCTTTTTACATCTTTTAAAATAAGCTTATTCCTTGTGGAATCGTGAATTAATATTTTTGAAAGTGTTTCAAAACTATCTGTTTTGGAATTGTAAGGGACATCAAGTTCTGTATTTCGAATCACAATTTTTGCTTGCTTGAATGATTCAATTTCATTCGGTTTTATCGTTGCAATAATTTCCCCGATATGCGTAAAAATCAATTTTTGGTCACTGTACTTTCTGAATGGTGTTGCAGTTAGTCCATACAAGTAAAAAGTGTGTAGTTTTTCAATGGTATTTCTAAAAGTTTCAGCAGGAATATGATGACATTCATCAATAATTATTGTACCAAATGCTGTTTCAATGTTCTCTATCTGCTTTGGTAAACTCTGAATAGTGGCGACTGTAATCCTATTCCCAATTTTGTTTTTACCTTGACCAATTTTACCGATTTCACTTTTCGGGATACCCAAAAAAGTTTCAATTCTTTCTATCCACTGTTCAACTAATTGCTTGCGATGAACAATAATTAAGGCAGGTTGCTGTTTTTCGGCAATAATTTTTAATCCTATAATTGTTTTCCCTGAACCGGGCGGCGCTACAATTACACCAAAATCTTTTTTAGCTACAGTTTCGTAAACTTGTTTTTGATGCTCGCGTAATTGAGCATTAAATGAAAATAAAATAGGATCTTTTTTCTTTCTCTTATCCAACAAATTGTGTTCAATTTGGTGTTCTCTACAAAATCGAATTAGTTTTCCAATAAATCCTCTTGGAATGATTACTTCGTTTTCAGTTTCTTCCACAAGTTTGAAAAAACGTTCAGTTTCAAAAGTGCTTTTACCCATTTTTTTCTTGATTATAAATTCGGAATTGACAAAATTCAATTCTTCTTTCAGGAAATTAATCAAGGATGTTGTTATTCCATCTCTACTTAGGGTCACCATATTTTCTAAGGAGATATTCAGTTTTCCTATTTCTTTTTTTGGAAAAGCAATTTTGTTGGTGATTGAAAGATCCAAATACAATTTATCAAGTACAGAAGGAGGCGCTCTCTTTATGTTTTGCAGAAAATGCCACTGATCAATAATAGGTTTTAGCGTTTTTGGATTAATAAAACAGCTATTGCCTTGCTCTAAAGTAGTTTTAAATAGAGGAAGTGCAATTAAGTTTCCAAGACCTTTACCAGAAAGAAAATCTTGGTTGGGAAACAATCGGTCAAAGCTTGAACTTTTATCGAACAATGAAAATACGCCTGATTGCTCTAATATGGAAATGAAAATTTTTCTGCTTTTTATAGCTGGATAAGGTTGTTCAAAAAAAATCCAAATGTGTCCGCCATTTCCTGAACGGGAACGCTCCAGATATGCGGTTATATTTCTTTGTTCACAAGCGTCGAGAAAAGTTTTGGCTTCTGCGATCCAATTTTTTTTGTCAAAATCGGCGACCAAAAACCACGAAGTATTGTCCGTAAGTAATGGATAAACACCTATTTGCTGAATACCATTTAAATGTTTTACAATTTCAATATCGTTTAGCGGTAAATAGGATTTGTCTTTATAATTCTGAAAAGTTCCGCCTTTCATTTTATGTGCCCGGTACATATATGGGTCATAAAAGTACGAAGGCATATAGCCTTTTTTATCACCTTTTTCCCAACGAACAGCAAAAACATCTTCTCTGCCTCTGAAAACAGATTTAAATACTTGAATTTGAGATTTGGATGGCGCATTCATGGAAAAGAGGTTTATAAATCATTTATTTCCTTTTCTATTAAACGATACTTGTCTTTAACGTCTTCGCCTGAATAAAAATCAAGCAAATCTTTTTTGGTTAATGTTCCTTGACTTAAAAAGCGTTTCAAATATTCTTGGTTAAACTCCATTAAAAGAACTGACTTCTCAAGTTGCTTCAAAATTGCTTTGTTGTTGTGAATATTGCTTTGAACAAGTGATTTAATTGTTAAAACTTCATTGATGTCTTTAATAATTCTATTGACCATCATTGCCAAAATATCTTTGTCTAATTCAATTTCTTTTGCGTTTAATGCAATATCTCGCGCCAACATATATGCAATTGCCAAATTACTGTAATCTCCTTTTTGAGAATTTATAATGGCAATAAAACCAACTCCTGGAATGTAACCAACATTTTCAAAATTCTTTAGAATAGAGATTTCCACCAATGAAATGTCGAAAACTATTAGGCTTACTTTTCCGTCTCTGTTTGCTTGTGTCTCTATCAACTGACTCCAAGCGGTATCAGACTTTCGAGTAAAGATGTCTTTGCTTTCAATGTCTCCCAAACGAACGCTTTTATCAAATTTACATTCAATGGCAATTTTTAAATCAGGAGTTCCATTTATTTCACAAATGATGTCGCCTGTCTTATTTTTGGGTATATTTCCTGCGGTATTGCCAGTTAAAAACGCGCGGTCCTTTAATCGTTTATCAGAAAAGTATTGGTTTAAAAATGCTGCAATTTCATCTTCTGCCAATACTCCTTTAATGGTTGACTTATAAAAAAGCTCTTTTTTCATTTCAAAAATCATCTTCAAACTTTCAAGTTCTGTACCCAACTCATTAGATGTTTTTGAAAGAAAAGATGAAATACGGTCTTCCATTAGAGCCAACACTCCAATGTAAATTGCCCTTAGCAGTTTATCATCTCTTTCACTTGCAGGAAGATTGTCAAAGTAATTGAAAACGATTTGATTTTCGATTTCAAATTCTTTGATTTCTATTCGTTTAAGTTGTTGGTTTATTTTAATCGTGGACATAATCGCTATATATTTCAATTATTGTTTTTTTAAATGATTCTGAGATTTTGAAATTTTCATCATTAATAAAACTTATTGCTTTATAAGCCTTTCCGCCAGTAGCTTTTTCTGTCATCCCTAATTCTTCTTCAATGTCGTTAATCAATATGTGAGTTTTCCCGATTAATTCATCAACAACGTCTTCAATATTTTTTGAAGATTTGTTTGCTGAAGCTATTCCATTAGTATCTTTTCCGATTTGATGGTCTTTATCATAAACTGCACAATACTTTATTTTAAACTTATTCAGCAAACTTATATACAAAGGAATATTATCCTTACTACCACAATCAATTACTGTAAAATCATATCTGAATAAATTAAATGACTTAGCAAGCATAGGGATAACAGTTTTATCAGTTTGACCTTCAACAAGTATTACTTTTTTAGCAAAAAAAAGTTCGCTTCTTTCAGGATTTATCCAATAACTTAAATTGAATTTTTTCTTTTCTTCTAAATCATTAAAAACATCATTTACAAATTGTAAAATTTTTGTGCCTTTTTCATTATTTTCTTTCTGAACAATGCAAATTGACTTATGATGTTCTAAATCTAGAAATGAACTCGAATGTGTGCATAAAATGACTTGACTTTCTTCTTTTGACAAGTTCACTAATGATGAGAATAATTCTCTTTGTGCTTGTGGATGCAAAAATAGTTCGGGCTCTTCAAATATAAAATATGTTGATTTTGAAGCTTTACGTGTAGAACTCTTCAAATCTGCATCACTTAACATGGCTTCTCTATCTTGTTTTAATACCTTGGACCACGCTTTAATTAAAGCAAAAATTAAAGCTCTTTGCAAACCATGACCTTTTCTTGAAATATCAGTTTTAATTCCATCATCAATTGAAACGTTAGCACCAACTCTGAATATATCATCAACATTTGGTGTCGAAATTTGAATATCTATTTTGGTGTTCCAACTTATTAATTCTTCATCTAATAAATTTTCTAGAGAGGTTAAATCTTTTGGCCTATCTTCGTTGATATCACCATCATCATTTGTCTTATTAAGAATTTTTGTTAATTGTATTATTTTCTCCTTGGCTTCTTTAAATTGTGGATTGTGTTCAGAAATTTTATTTATTACTCTGGAATAAAGTTGACTAAAAAGAGAATTCCCTCTAGGATTTAATTCATCGGAAGCATTTTTCACCGAAGGAATGAAAAATAAATCGCCAAAACTTCCTTTTGCCACATTTTTTAATCCTAAGAAATTTGCTTCTTCAAGCACATAGTTAAATTTAATGTATTCAATATTTGCAATTATATATTCATTCTGTGCTATTTTAAATTGCTCAATTGTGATTGCTCCTTTTGAAGGCAAAAAATCGGCTAATGGAAGAGTTTCCGCAACTTCTCTTTTTTTGAAATCAGAAATCTTTGATTCTTTTAACCAATCTTCGTTGGCTTCTTCAATGTAACCATTATATGAAAAGCTACCATTTTTTAGAGCTGTCTTTCTAACTTTGATCTTATTACTTGATGAAACATATTTTTTAAAAGTTATTTTTTCATCATCTGAAATCTCGGAAAATTCAATTTCAACCCACAATTCCTCAGCATCGCCATTAAAATCAAGATACTGATGATTTATTTCACCAAAAAAGAACAATATAGAACTTAAAACATTTGATTTACCGTGATTATTCTGTCCAATAAAAATCATTAAATCTTGAAAACTTATATCCTCAAAGACTATTGACCTCCAATTAGAGATTTTTACATTACTTATCTTCATTTAAGCAATTTTTACAAATCTATAGCCTGCCTTTTTAATATTTCTATCAAAATATTGACCGTGTGAATCTGCATTCATCAATTCCTCATAAACATTTTTAGGAACATCAAAATATTGATAAATACCACCGTGATTAAATTCTATTTCAAGAATTTCGTTTGCTGCATCATATCCAATTGATGCAAGGTTTGAGGATGCTACTTGTTGTCTTTTCATTTGTTTATGTGCTTAAAATTCCACATTCCATTTTGGAACATAGCTGTTATTTGTGATTTCAATTTTATTAATACGATCTATTTTAAAAGATCTTGTGCTGCCTTTCCTTATATCATGAGCGAATAACAAATTATCCGGTCTAAAACTGTAGGGTTCTACTTCTCTCCATCCTTCATTTGAACCATCTTTTTCCGTATAGTCAATTCTTAAAGTTTTTAAATTTTGACCAGCACTAATAATTTTATCTCTCATTTTTTAGTATTATTTACTCCTATTTAACCTCCTAGCAGACAGTTTTTTCCATATACTATCAGCCAATTTTATTTCTTTATCTGTAAATCCGTAACCATCTTTCAGGATTTGCTTGTTGGTTATTTTTAAAATTTCATCAATACTTTTTTTCTCTCGCATCATTTTGTCAATGGTGGTAAGTAAATCTGCATTGTTGGTTTGGTAGGGAAGCAGTATTTTTCCTGCTTCGCTTGGCATCAACTCCAATACGCCACCTCCATAACTGCGACCAACTATTTCAGAAAAAGCCAAAGACAATGAATTGTAAAAACTGGCAATGAAAGCATTTTTATTCGTGTCTTTCTTCATAAACACTCGATGCATTGTGTCGGTTGTATATGCGTTTGCTTCGTTTAAGATTAAACGAGGATACAAATTGTTTCTGCGGATAAACAAAGCATCAGATAATTTTATGGAAGGAATTACATACCAATCATCACGGATTCCTGTTTTGTAACCTTTGTTTACTCCCATTGATTCGCCCAATCTTATATATGAGTTTGCTCCTTTATGTCCGTTGATTTTCTCTTTGGCTGGAAACACCAATAAATGTGCTTTTGCTTTGGTTTGTCTGTTTAGCTTCCAATCTTTTTCCGTGAAAATCACACTGTTTACCTGAACGCTTCTTCCAACCATTGGCTTTGCATATTCTTTCAAATCATAAGCTTCAACAACTGGTAATGGAACAGTAAAATAGTTATTTGCTCCTGTGGTTATTCCTACTTCAACTTTGGCATAATTTCCAATCGTTGGGACTTTTCTTATTGAAGCAATTCTTTCAAGAAAATCAATTTCCTCTTGTTCCAAAAAGTAATATGTCCATTTGTTAGATTTGAAATCAATCTTTTTTGAAGGACTTTTTAGGATGTTCACATCCAGTTTTTCAAGATCTGAAGCATCTATTAATTCTAAGTGTTCAATCAAATGGGAATCACTTCCGTTTTTCTCGCAAAGCAATAAAACCACCTCCTGTTGAATGTCTGGGAATACCAATTTTTCAAAAGAAATGATGTTGATTTTGTTATAGAAGTGTGCTAAAAATTCTCGTAGTTGTTGGGCATAAGAAACTTGCAATAATTCAGCCGGAATTACAAAACCAATCTTTCCTCTTTCTTTCAGTAATAAACTTGAACCCACCACAAAAGAAACCCAAGCATTTGTCAATTTCGAGTATTTGAGTTTTGCACGATTGAATACTTTGATTGCTTCGTTTTGCTGTTCTTCTTGAAAATATTGGTAACGGATGTAAGGTGGATTTCCTACCACTAAATCAAATTTTTCAGTTGTTTCATTGCAATACAAATGAAAGTCTGTATTGATAACACTTTTGTTATTGAGTTTTATCATTTCCGCTTTTTCCGCTTCAATATCATCAAACTCAATGGCTGTTACCGATTTGAATTTATGATTATTCTCTTTCAGTTGTTCAAGGAAAACACCGTCTCCACAACTTGGCTCTAAAATTTCATAATCTGAACTTCCATTGATGCCCCATTTTAAAATGAATGCAGCAATTGGCTCTGGCGTATAAAAACCACCTCTCAATTTCTCGGCTGTTGCGTTCTTAATTAGCTTCATACAATTCTTTGATTAATGGGATTAATGAATCTTCACTACCTAAATCGTATAATTTAACCAATAGCTTTTCTAGGTTGGCTTTCTCTCTTACAAATTGTCCTTGCAATGGAGTTAAAGCCCTTTTATTTCCTGCGTTTGCATCTATTTGGTCATAAATGCTGATTAATTCTTTTTGAGTTTCTACGATTTTGTCGTGAAGTGTTTTTTGTTTAGTATCTGAAAAATCAATCTTTCTGATTGGTAGGTTTTTCAAAACCTTTGTTCCTCTTGCTATGTAACCACCTCTGAAAACTTCGCCATACAAAGCACTAAACCACTCCAAATATTTAGAGTTGAGAATGGCTTGAATGTAGTAAATGGAGTAGTCGGAAGTTGTTGGAATTGCAACTACACAATAACCTGCTGTTCCACCTGACGAAATCAAAGTTCCGTGAACATCTATTGCGTATTTATCGCCAACAGAGAGAACACCAACAATAATTTTTGAAGGAAGTCCACAACTATCCAAACTTTGATGTCTGCCGTATCTGTGCCATTCACTTTTTGTTTTTGGCTCTGGTTTTATATCTCGTTTCGGATTATTTAAAATGGTTTTATGCTTTTGTAAATAGCCATAAGCTAAAGGAAATTTCTTTTGAATATTTGTTAGAGGAATTATGTCAACGCCTGTTTTTGTTGTAACATAAGGATAAATTACCCTCGCATTCGGCTTGAATGTTCTGTAAGTGTATAAATTATCTTCGCCCGAAGAAGTTTGAAAGTAGGGTTTTGTTATTTCCTTCTCAATCTTGTAATCAACACCTTTTTTTGTAAAATAGAAATGCTTCTTATCCTCTTTAGTTGGCGTAAAAATGTAAACATCATTTGCACTGGTTTGAATACCATTGAAGATGTTGTCGCTTCCAACCAAATCGTTAAGTTTTATACTTTGGGAAACGATTTTATTGTAAGTGTTAGTCAATTCAGGTGGAACTAAAACCCAAACTTCACTATCTAATTCATCTGTTTTCTTTGAACCGTATTTTGCAGCGTCCAGCTCTCTTACTTTCCAACTTTTCAGGCTTCTTACTTCCGCATATTGGAAAGTCTTTTGAGGTTTCTTATTCAAAATAAGCAAACAAGTGTAGGTTGTTTTGTCTGCAAAAACTTGATTTGCACCAAATGAAACGATTGAATGCAAATACTCTTTGTCTGTTAGTAATTCGCGAAGTTTTTTACCTGCTCCAACTTTTGTAAACTTGCTTGGAACGATATAACCCAAAATTCCATCATCAGCTAATAAATTGATTCCTTGTTCAAGGAAAAGGAAGTATTTATCAAATTGTTTGTAAGCTGAATCATAGTTGGCTTTATAAAGTGGCAATTCAAGTGGAGTGATGTTTTTCATATCTTCCGACTTCATATAAGGTGGATTTCCCACAATCACATCAAAACGAAGTTTTGAAAAATCAAATGGATTGATAATTACCTGGTCTTTCTTGTTGATAACTTGTTTTGGATTCAATAAACTGTTTCCAAAGAAAATATTTTGTGAAAGGTCGGGTAAAACTGGTTTTGTTTTGTTGGTTGAATTTACATCTTCACTCTCAAGTAATTTGAGAAGCAAACCAAATTTGGCTGCTTCAACTGCATTGAAATCTTTATCAACTCCGTAAATACAATTCAATAAAAGTTCTCTTTTTATCTCGAATGGAAGTTTATAAGTGTTGATGTTGGTTTGAATGAGTTTTGACTTGTCATTTTTCAGATAGTAGTCAATTAAAATATCATTGAGCAACTGGAAAAGCTCTAATAAAAATGCACCTGAACCACACGAAATATCAGCAAATTTTAGCTTTAAAATTTCCTTGTCTATTTTTCCATCACATTTTTTCAATACAGTATTTCGTAAAATATCGCTAATGATGAAAGTTGGTGTAGTGATAATATCACGGTCAATATTTTCAGGTTTTTTTACCAAAACAATTGAACTGTTTTGAACGCTCAATTTCTCAGAAAGGAAGATTTCATAAATGCTTCCCAATACATCAGAAGAAAAAACGCTGAATGAATAAGGACTTTCAGGATAATACAACTGCTTGATAATTGTCCAAAATACCGAACTGATATTTTCTACAATCTTGTTCTTTAGCAATTGGTCAAACAGGCCTGAATTATAGCGTTTGTCTGCTTGTTCAAACTTTTTGATTAAAGCATTGAAATCATTTGTATTAGCAAACTTTAATAGAGTTTGGTAATCTTCTAAATTTCTGTCCTCACAAACTCGAAGGAAAATAATTCTATTGATATAGCTCTGAACAACATCATTTAGTTGTTGCTCGTCAATTTTCGGGTCGTGTTTGTAAATTTCAGCACCTAAAGCTTTTCTCCATTCGTTGATTTGGTTCAGGAATAAATTGTCAATCGAATATTGATTGATTTTGCTTTCAATTTCTTTCCATTCCGTTTCAAATGCTCCTGAATAAACTGATTCTTTTCCAATAAGCTGTTTGATTTCCTCAAATTTACTTTCGTATTCTGTGTAATGGTATTTTTTTACAAGTGCCCTATTATAGGAGTCTTCTTTCTCTGCCTTTACAGAAGTGTCATAAATAATTAAGTATTCAAAATTTGAAAGAACAGAAATTTTCAACTTTGCCGTAAATCCGTATCGTCTGACTTGTTTTGCAGTGTCATTATTTGATTCAATGGAAACGCACGGTTTCTTGGCTTCCAAAAAGAATTTTCTTTCAGAAAAAAGTCGGAAAGTATAGTCAGGTTTTTTGGAATGTTCTGAAGTGTTTGCTTTCAATGCTTCTTCCAAAATTACTTCTCGTTCGTTGGTCGGTTTACCTGCATTGTTTTTAATGTCCCAACCAAGCAACTCGAAAAACGGGTCTAAGAAATCACTGCGAAGCAGTGTTTCATTATACTTGCTTGTCAAGTAATAATCCCTGTCGGCTGTATATTTTTCTATGAGTTGCTTAATAGTCATTTGTTCCTAATCGCTTTTAAATATTTTACTCTTTTTTCCGCCACTTTTAATGCTTTTTCTCCAAGGTCTTCATTCAGAATTTCATACATTATCTTATCGCTTAGAAATGATACCAAAAGTTTGTCTGCACTGTATTTATAAATGTCTGCAAGTTTTAAAACCACCGCTTTTGTAAGTTTTCTTTCTCCGCGCTCCATTTTACTTAAAATTGCTACATCAATATCAATTAATGCAGCTACCTTTCGTAAAGGCATTTCATTTTGTTCCCTTAGTTGTCTTAGCTTTTCGCCTATCGTTTCTGTTGACATAACCTCTGTTGACATAATGTGTCAAAAGTAGAAAAAGATTTTTGATTTGTAGCCAATTGTTTCAAATTATTTTCAACATTTCTGTCGAACGTTGGGAAATTGGCTCTTTTGCAAAACTTGGGTTGCGTGTCGGCTTGTGCGGTTTTGCAAATGTGCCAATGTGCGGCTGGCTAAAATTATTTTTTAAAATGTGCGGTGGGAAAATTTTTAAAACATTAGGGGCGGTCTGTGTGTCGTCAAAGTCAGTCCGTAAGTTTATGTTGAGATGTCAAAGTTCGATTTTCAGATGTCTGTTTTTTCGTAGTACATTCTCTAGGCTTGCTTACAACGTTTTGGGGCTTTGCGAAGAAGCGGAATTAGAAGCACAAATGTTCAGTTTAGCACAAATGTCCAATAGAATTCCGAATGTTCAATATAGCACTGAACCCGCTTTTTTGCAAAACCCCTGTTATGCCCTAGTGCCTTTTTCGTCTGTTCATTTCGTCTCTGTTTGTCGTGTCGTGGTGCGTTGGCTTGGTAGCTCTTTTGGATTTTTTTTTGTTTGGCTTTGTGCGTTGGAAAAAAATACAAATGTGCTACCAAAAGCGTTGGCTAAACTTCTTGTAACACTTCCACTTTCTTTTTAGTTTTTGTCAAATTTATACTTTTACTTAAAGCATTTGCAACGTGCCACATTAATACAGGTGGAATTGCATTTCCAATTTGTCTGTATGCTTGAGTTTCACTTACTGGGAACTTAAAGTTTTCAGGAAATGATTGTATGCTTGCTGCTTCTCTTGGTGTAAATCTTCTATAAATTTCTTTGTCAGGATTAACCAATAAAACAGGGTCTCTTGAGTTTAAGCTTGTCTTTGCTAAATGAGAGGTAATTGTCAAGCATTGTTTATTAAGGTCTTGATATAATCCTCGTTTCATATTGGTTTTAGCATTTTTCATTCCCTCAACTGCTCTTTGAGAAAAATAATATTTTTGGTCGTCAATTTCTAAATTGTCAATTACAGAACTTAAAGGAACCCAATTTTTTTTGTTGAATAAAGAAATGTCGGAATGTGTGTCTTCTGGAAATTGGAAATTTAATTTAATATCATTTCTAACACCTACAATAAATAATCTTTCTCTCCTTTGTGGAATGCCAAAATTTGAAGCAAGTAACAACTTATATTTTACTTCATAACCAACAGTTTTAAATTCGTCAACTACTTTTTTTAAAATTTCTCCTTTTTGTAAGGTCATTAATCCTTTTACATTCTCTGCAATGAAGTATTTAGGTTGTTTTGTTTTTAAAATTTTCACTAATTCCTTATACAAATTTGCTCTATCGTCATTCGTGTCTTTGTTAGGATTTACTGTACTAAACGATTGACAAGGAAAACCACCAACTAAAAGGTCAAAATCTTCTAATTGATTTATTTCGACATTTTTTATGTCATCACAAATAGCAGGATGCTCAAAATTTGCGTTGTACGTTTCAACTGCATATTTGTCAAAATCTAAAGCATAATTAATATCAAAAGGAAGTGCATGATAATTTTGATTTAAAAAATTAAAGTTTCCTATAATTCCTAAATCAGAACCACCACAACCACAAAAAAACGATGCAACTTTTATTTTCTCTTTCATACTAATATTGTTTGTCTATACTTTGTGAGCCAAAATCCATTCTGTATAAAGTTGGTAAAACTGTAATTATTCCATTTTCGTTTTTATCGAATGGGTCATTTATTTTTCTAACTATTGTTGCGTTAGGTGTAAAATATACTCTGTATATATTATACGCTGTTCTATATTGTTTAGCAGCTATCCATTCTTTTCTTGTAAGATTAATAGTGTCTATCCAAGTCGGGTCTTGTAAATCGGGTTCAGTTATTCTTTTTGTTGATTTTACCTCAATAAAACGTGCAAATTCTGGCTCTTCAATATTTTCATTTGCTTCTACAGAAGAAATATCGTATCCTAAACCTCTTTGATTTCCTAAAAGCAAAACTTTATTTGTAAGTCGTGGATGTGTTGCCGTTACCCTGTTTTTTTCTAACGTAAATACATATTCTTCTCCTTCATCTCCTAAAATAGTGTGGTCAGTTCCTTTTTTAGGAATAACTACTTTTTCTACTTCAACTCGTTGTAATGCTTCAATTGATGTTGAAATTAATTCATAATCTTTAACTGCAATTTTTCCAAAATATTCAGACCATTCTGAATACATTGCCTTTTTTTCTTCATCAATACTTAAATCGTATTTGTAGATGTCAAATTTTAACGGCTCGTTGAGTTCTGAAATAAAAAGATTGATTGTATTTGTTTCTGCTTGGTTTAGAACAACCAAATCTCCGTCTATAAAAATTAAATTTGCAAGTGCCAATAAATTTAATTGTTCTCTTATGTGCTGTGTGTTAAAGGACGTTACTTCTAATTTTTTTGAAGTATTGTTTTTTCTGTCTTTTAAGATTTCAGTTAAAACCTCTTCAATACTAATTTTACCTTGTAATACTTGCTTTGCGTTTAGAACATAATAAGTAATTTCATCTTTTGTTAAAAGGACATTGCTCTTTTTTGCTAATGAAATTAATGCTAATAAAAAATGAAAAGGTTTGAATTTGATATTATCATCAATTCGCTCAACTATTGTTTGTATTTTTTGAGTTCCGTTTGGAAATTGAAAATTTAAACATAAGTTTTTAAAAAATGCTGGCTGGTCGTTATCTTCTAATAGTTTTTTATTGCTTTCACTTTCATAAATAAAGTTCTGATTAAAATAATACAACCCAAAAAGTTTACCTGCTATTTCAGTTATGTGATTACGTATTGTTTTTTGGTTATTTTCATCTAATAAGTCAAAATTTGCTTTATAAATTATGTTTGATAATTCATCATTGAAATTCTTGTCAAAATCTTCTTTTGTACAAGGGCATATTTCTGCAATTATATTAGCATAAGCTGGCAAAAGGTTGTCTAATTCCTTTTGAGCCTTACCTCTTATTATTGTGCATCTATATTGTATATCGGGATTGAACATTTTCTAAATATATTTTATTAAATTTTCTGCAAGTATTTTTGCTAATAATGGTGGTACAGCATTTCCTATCTGTTTTAATTGACTTGTCTTACCACTTTTAAAAATAAAGTTGTCAGGAAATGATTGCAGTCTTGCACTTTCTCTCGCTGTTGGTACTCTATTGAATTTGTAATGGAAATGATGATTGTGTCCTGTATCTATTGTAAAACTTGGTTTTTTGCTGTTTAAACGTGTCCAAGCAATATTTACTTTTCTTGTTTGGTGTAATTCAACTGGAAGATTTTTATAATTTCCACCATCTGGAACCATTGCAATTATTTCAATAGTTTGTTCATTATGCACTGTTATTTGGTGGTTGTAAACACCTGTCGAATTTTCTCTTAATAATTCTTGATATTCAGATTTTGGTTTCATTGGATATTCGGAACCATCAACTATACTATTTTCGGGCAAATCTGAAATAGCTTCTTTAGATGTGATTAGTTTAGTGTTTGTTGGATTTGGAAAAACAAATTCTTTATTTCCCTTAATTCCAACAAAAAAGGCTCTTTTTCTATTTTGCGGAACGCCAAATTCTGATGCCATTAGAACTTTGTAAACAACTTTATAACCTAAATCTTCAAAATCTTTTATGATGTTGTCTTTTACAATTCCATTACTCATAGAAACTATATTTGGCACATTTTCTAACATAAAAGCTTTTGGTTGAAAATGGCTTACAAAATGCACAAACGATTTATAAAGTTTATTTCTTTCGTCATCTACAATTCTTTTACCTGCAATAGAAAATCCTTGGCAAGGCGGTCCTCCAATTATTAAATCAACATTTTTTATCCCCGTTTTTTCGCTTATTTTCTTTGGTGTTTCATTAAATAAATCCGCAACTAATCCAATTGAATTTTTGTGGTTGTATTTAAATGTTTCTATGGCATCTTTCCAATGGTCAATTCCTAAAACAACTTCATAACCTGCTTCAATGAAACCATATGAAAGTCCACCACAACCACAAAACAAATCAATTACAGCCTTTCTGTCTTTCTTCATTTTGTTTTATGTGATTTTAAATATTCAACTTTTTCCTCTGCTACCATCATTGCTTGTAAAGCATTTTCATCGTCTTTAACAACATCGTAAATTTGGTCTGCAAGCCAAAGTGTTTTTAATTCTTTTTCTTCAACTTTTAGAATAGACGCTATTTTTAAAACAGTTTCTTTTTTGGCTTGTCTTTCGCCACGCTCAATTTTACTTAACTGTGCTGTGTCCATTTCAAGTAAAGAAGCAACTTGTCTTAATAGTAAATTTTGTTCTTCTCTCAAACTTCTAATTCTGTTTCCAAATTGGCTTTCCATTGTCTATAATTTGACTTGACTTATTTTGGCAAATGTAAGAATAAATATTTTGCTGTCTAAATTTATTTGCGAATATTTTTTGGGTTGGTGGGTGGGCTTGGGTGCGTTGGGGTAAAATTAAATGTGGTGCAAATGTGTTGGCTTTGTGTGTTGGCTTGCACCTCTTTTAATTTTACGAAGCGTTGGCTTTCCTGTCGTTTTTTGTCGGCTTGTCAATGTTCGTAGGGTGTCTCGTGGCATTGGGCATAACGGACGGAACTATATACAGTTGGGGATTGCGGGTTGCTTTTCTGTCGAGCCGCACCGCCGTTGTTGCGGGCTGC
>KB225184.1_pt7 | contig 21040 bp, 29 predicted proteins | sample 524768 | NCBI WGS metagenome assembly AMQJ01 (sample SAMN00998488, study PRJNA167727) | sediment metagenome | isolation source: subsurface aquifer sediment | place: USA: Rifle, Colorado | collected Aug-2009
TAATCACGCCAAAATGAATTATACATTTTTTTAATACTAAATGTACATTAAAACACACAAAAATAAAAAATATTATCGTTTTATTAAAATGCTATAAACATTCACTATCTTTGTGATGCCACACTTTTTAATGACAAGGAAAGAAGATACTGGGCGGGGTTCTACCCGTTGGGTAGTTTTACTTCCTTGTCTTTTTATTGGAAGTGTGGCAAAAAACCCCGTCCTTTTTAATAGTTCATAACGATAAGCTCAACTTGTTTTCTCCTAGATGCATCTGTACTCTCCAGCTGACAATTTTCGAGGCGTTTGGCAACTGCCTCAGCAATGGCATATTCCTTGGCATTACAAAGCTTTTTAACACATGTATTACGTGCTTTGTCGTAACCATAAGAACCATCTAAACGACTGGCAAACCCAGTTTTGCTTAAATACCATAAAGCCCATGCCCTTTTTACTTGCGAAAAGAACTCAGGAAAGTTATAAACAAACATGGCATAGGTGTGTAAATTCCTGCTGTGAATAGAGCTTTCTATTTCAAGTATTAATTCCTTCGAGTGTTGTTTAAAAACCTTATAAAAATTAATTAGCTCTCCGTTAATGTCGTTAAGCACCTCCGTTCCGAAGGTTCTTTATCAAAAAAAACTGCAGCGCCTCCGCAAAATGCCTCTGTATATGTTTTATGAAAAGGAATAAGCGGCCTGATATGTTTTAACATTGTTTGCTTGCCGCCATAATAAGATATTGGGGTTTTGATTTTTAAATTTTCCATGTTGCCACACGTTTTAGTTAATTAATTATCTAATTGAACCCAAGCAGTTCCGTTATAAAAGTAAATGTGATTATCTGATCCATTTACATAAATTGTTCCTTTTATTGGTGATGCGGGTGCTGATGCTCTAGGAGTTAAATGCAAAACAGTATTTATTGTTACCTCATCATCATAAGCTACGATCTCATCTATTCCGCTTTCTGCATCCATACCAACATAAGAACCTGCATCCAATGTTTGAAATAATAGGTATGTCCCAGTTCTAGTAACAGCATTAACCCCACTTGTTGCTGCAGTAAAGCTAAATTCTATGTTATTTGTAGAATTCTTTATGCCAAAATCTGCCAATCCTGCATTGCTTATTAGAAAGTCAGCTCTTCCAGTTGAAGTAGTCTGTGTACCATCACCAATAACTAAATCGAATGTAGCATTAGGACTCGTATTCCCAATTGAAACATTTCCTGAATTATAATATATTCCATTTGTAGCGGATGTCCATAGACTAGAACCCCCGGCTGGCGTATCCCAAATAGGATTTGCTCCTGTGCCTAAAGTTTTAAGGTATTCTCCACTTGTCCCCGGTCCTAGTGTTGTCCAATCAGTTCCATTATGATATAACATGTCGCCTTGTGAGCCTATAGGCAAACTTCCACCTCCTCCAGCATTATCATCAACATATTTTTTTGTTGCTAATTGATAATCCTTTGTTGGAGTTTGATTTGGAGCGACTGGCAAAGAATTATAAACTACTGGTGATGTAAATCTACTATTTGGACTGTAACCAATATGAACGCTTTTACCAATACCATAATCATTACTGCCTTCAAACCACATTGGCTCTCCTGATTCTCTTACGTATAATGGATTAGCTACGGTTGTCTCGGTATTTTCAGTAATAAATTGATTAAAATTCCATGTTGCTCCATAATCGTAAGAAACCCATTCTTTTATTTCTGCCTTTCCATAAGTTCCATAATTAGGGTTCTTTATATATTCTGACATTAAATATAAAGAACTATCATTTTTAAATTGTACGTCCCCTTGTACAGCACCAACAGTCCAGCTTGAAAAATTACCAAGCTCTATTGTATCCTCAACCCAAGCAGAATTTCTATAACTAAAATAAGATAATCTATTAGCTTCAGTTGCATCACTTAAATATGCAAATATATGTGGATTGCTTGCATTATCAGCATCCATACCAAGTAAATAGCACTGGTCATATATGCTAGAGTTAAAAACCAAAGCATCACTATTAGTTGCCGGTATGGTTACTGTAGTTCCTGTAATATCTTTAAACGTAGGACTGACATTTTCTATATCATCAGAATATAAATAATATAAATTTTGATTATCGCTAGGTTTTAAATGAAAAGCAATATGCACCCTTCCATTTTTATCAATTCTTGATTGAAGGTAAGGATAATCAGCAGTAATGTCTATTACATTTGTCCAAGTATCTCCATTGTCAGCTGATATAGCTCTTGATATAACAGGACTATCAGCATCGCCTCCTCGATAAATACATATCAATGTTGAACCTTTTTGAAAAATAGTAGGATATGATGATGCGGCTATGCTAGGAGTGTTCTCTATAGTTACCTCTGCTTCAAATGAGCTTATATCATCAGGATTTGTAGACCTAACGGTTCTAATATAATTAGCCTGATACCCTCCATAAGTAATATGAATATATCCATCAGAATCCATAAATATTGTAGGAGCTGCATGAGCTCTATTTTGTGAAGTAGCTCCTGTAGATAATAATGAGCTTTGTGTCCAAGTTGTTGATGCCCAAACTCCGGTTGTATAATCATATTTAGCAACTTTTCTTGTGTTTGCTGTATAATCATTATAGCAAAAATATATATTGCCATTATAATAATGAGCTTTTGGAGATATTAACCACAATGAAGTATTGTTTTCTCCAATATTTAATTTAGATTTCAATAATGATGATTGTTCAACTTGGTCAGACCATTTTAACCCTTCATCTAAATAGGAAGCTGCTAGTAATATCTGACCATCATTACCAGCTGGCAATCTTGCATCTTGATTAGAATATGCCCATAAATCACCTTTAGTCGTTAATGGACTTAACCCAGAAACATCATCTACATATTTTTTAGTAGCTGGCTCATAGTCTGCGTCTGGAGTAAAAGAAGTTAAATTATCTAATTCAAGGACATTCGATTTCAAAGATAAAGCACTTAAATCTTGGTCACCAGTGTTTACTCCTGATAAATTACCTAGATTAGTAATATCAGTTACTGTTATATTAGATGCCTGACTTGATGTATATACTGGATCATTTTCGGTGTAAGAAGTTATATAACCTTCGTCATTAGTCCACTGACTATTGCTTCCTGATTTGTTCGTTAATATGTCAATTGATGATGCGGTAATATAGCCTTGTGTTGAGTGATCTCCCCAAGAATAGGCTGTATTCCAGTTATTAGAATTGTCTATGATTGAATTACCCCAAGAAGTACCTGTGGACACCGGAATCCCAGCTTCTGGGTATAATAAAGAACCAAGTTCTAATTCTATCCACGTGTCTGGCAGAACACTTAGTTGATAAATTTTATTTTCTGAAATCACATAAACAAGCATACCAACGACCTTTCTACTTGACTTTATATTAGACCTTGCAGTTAGATTAGGTACAACTCTATATCCACCAAAACCAAGAGAATCAACATGAGTAGGATAATCATCTTGTAAATCATTTGGGACAATAGGACTTGTTACCTGAGTTCCACTTATCTGCTGAGCTTGTATCATTGTTACTGACGTAACTAAGCCGATTATTATTAACAGTTTTAATATTTTCATAGGATTTAATTTATTCAATTTCAAATTCGCTAATTGGTGAATTCATTTCGCTATTACTTACCCATATCTGGTAAGTAGCTGATCCGCCACTGGCATTTATAAAAGCATCATCTCTAACTTTCGTAAATGCGGTAGAGGTAAGTCCGTTGATTTTAAATACAGGAGCACCCCAGGATGATGGAAAAGCAAATACCAGGTAATTCCCTGCGCCATCAATTCCGTTGTATGTCTTTATGCGACTGGTTGAAAACTCGCTTCCTGTGCCAACTCCTGCACCTGTTAAGGCTAATACATCAGCATCACTTATTGTAAACCCTCCATCAGTTGGTGGTACTGCGCTGGCAAAAGCTCCCCAGTATCGCTTCCACCTCCAAACAATAGTGACAGTACTGCTCGATGATTTATCTTCTGAATTCACGTTAATCGTAAACGATGTTTGTGTATTTCTCGGGACAGATCTTCCTGCCAGAGTTCCATTTTGCGTATGATCTTCATCAAAGGGAGTGTCAATGGTTTGCGAAACTCCATCAACTTCAATCAATGTTATGGATAAACAAGCAATTGGTCTGGTTGCAGACCAGTTTAAGTCTGTGCTCAAATCTGTGCCAGCAGCCATATACTCCTGAGTGGTTGATAATGAACTGGCAATGGATGATGTTGGTGGAACCGAAGGATATAACAAGTTCTGTAGAACTTCAGTCACGCTATAACCGCCAATTACCTCTCCCGAAGGCCATGATGTTCGTGTTATCGTTCTGGTACCATCAAAGTAATTGGATACCTGTAAAACACTATCTACCTGTCTGGGTGTATAATATAAAATGGAGCTATCTTGCTTATTAACAAAATGTAATAAGGAATCTCCCAAACTGGTGTATGTTGAACCATCATAAAAGTATAGACTACCCTTAACGATTAAATAATTAGGTATATAAGCAGGTTCACCTTCTGTTAATTTAACCACCCCCTGCGACATGGCCGGAAGGGTTAAAACAGCTAAAATTAAAATGGTAATTAGTCTTTTCATACTATTCTTTTTATTCAGGCAATCCGCCTGGTAAGGTTACTTCTTTATGTATCTTCGATCTTACCCAGTAGTTATCCGGGCGTTTTATGTATATAAAATCTGCATCAGTAGAAAATGAATAGGTACTGGCTACTTCCACTGTACTTACTCCATCGGCATCAAAATCTATGGCTGAAAAATCGATATCACCTGTATGTAAATGACCCTTATCCGATTTGTCTGCAAGCAAATCAGCCAGTCCATTTACATTCTCTGCAGCTATTCCTTCAGCTATTAGCAAGAATGAATCGATCAAATCAGCAAACTGCTGTTGAGTAGGCTTATCGTGTTTTTCAAACCATTGCTTTAATGTATTTCTATCTTGTGCAGCCATGTCTGTTATATTTTAATAATGAAATTCGCAGCCATACTGCGGTTTCTGATGTCAATAGCAGCATTGGAACCCTTATTATCAGTTTCTCCCATTATCTCGTGGCTATGATTTGCAGCAACTCCTGTTTCTTCGGTATAATTACCTAGGTTAGGATCTAAGCCGGTGTCTAATACTTTCACTGTTTTGGTACTGGAGCCATCTTTCTGCATGGTTTCACCATAGATAGTATGTGAGTGTGCTCCCCTGGCAACGGTATACAAAGTTCCTTTGCCATGCTTATGTTGTGGCATTTGCGATTCACTTAAGCTAACGTTATCGCTACCCGCTATGCTTCCAACGCTTCTACCTCCTGCGCCTACAATTCCAAGCCCGTCCAAATCGGGAGTATTTGCTCCAACTAAAGCTCTTAATGCGGCATGTTCTGCATCATCGGGTATTGCACTGCCATTACAAAGCATCCATCCAGAAGGTGCAACTGTACCAACGAAAGGAACAATCATTCCGGTTTTATAAATGGTATCAACCAAAGCAGTAAGGTTATCCAAGTCGCTTCGAACAGCAACCAGATTGATCAACTGGCTTACTCGTTGTAGCGATGATATATTAACTGCTCCGACACCTGATCCTGGGGTGGCATATCTGTCATAATCACCTGTACCTGCAGTTACCTCTGCATCAACTATAATAAATTTGGTATTGTTTGCTCCGCTTTTAAAACGCAGCAATTCACCATTATAGTAAATCCAGCCATTGGTTAACTGGGTGCCACTTACTTCAACTCCGTTAATAATATAGTTACCATCTCCCAATAATTTCAGTAAGCCATTTACACCTTCAGCGAGTCCATCCTGTATCCAGGATAAATCTTGTTTCTGAAGTTCCATAATGGTTCCTGCTGGTGGTATTTTGTGGTATTTCATATCCTATGTTTTAAGCGTTCTCAATAATAATATGTCTTTTGCCAGGCAGTTTGTAATAATCCAATAAAGAGTTCATTTTAATTCGCTGCTGTTCAGTTAATGTAAATGGAACGTATACTGCAAAACCTCCCAAGCCGGAAGCCTCACGGTCATACAAATACACCGGGTCATTTCCCCGGTCATTCAGGTACACTTTTTCATCATCGGCAAGCTGGTCCCAGGCATCACGATCATAAAGTATTAAGGGTACCTGCTTAATAATATTCAATATGTATATTCTTCGTTCGGTATAATCAAACGAATCATTTAATGCACGCTCGAGGTAAATAACCTGGCTTGTAATTTTTATATTGTAGGCAATCTCTTTCCTATATGTATCGAAACTTCCTTTTAAATAAGAAACAGGAGCTATGAGGCAACGCAATAAATTATAAAGATCACCTAAATTTAAAACAGGGTGATTTAACCAGTATACCAGCTTATTATAATTTATATCGTAGTTTGTTGCCATAATCTAAACGTTTGGTATGTATAATATCTCTAAGTATCCTTTCCTTGTCCAGGTGCCTTCTTCAAGTACTTCGGTTGTTAAATCATCAGCTTCGGTTTCAGCCGTTGTAAAATATCCTGAAAAGGGTTGATGCCTGGTAACAAGAGGCAAGAAACTGCCATCCTGCGCCTCATATTCGGCATTTGTAATCTCAGGTATATCAGCACCACCAACTTTTTGTAATTCATCGGTTAGATCATTCAATACCAATACACCATCGAAATCGATTCCTGTCTTTAAGTACTCGGCAACTATATCTCTTATAGGCTCACTATCACCACCTGTTAACAGATTCCCGGTTGAATTAAGAATTAGAGGATTATAATAAACCCGAATTTGTAGTTTCAATTTGTCGGCAACACGGTTAATAAACTTAATATATACACCTGCATCACCGATCTTTTCAAAGTAAGCTTTGAATGAATCATAATAAGGATTTTCAGGATCGTTGCTTAATTGAATTAAATTACCTTCAGCATCAGCCCCGGCGATCTTCATTTCTATGTCATAATCGTCATCAGCAGAAAGCTTATTTACTGAGACCTTTTTAATTACCATGGAAGCTTCCACCTCTTCCTCTGTCCGGTTGGCATTGTCGTAGTAATCTTCTTCATTATCAATAATATCGTTCAGCGTGTGGCCGTACTGAAAAGCTAATGCCTTTTGCTCATACCATCGCAATGTATGCACCTTCTGATTTTTCAGATCTTCATTCGTATCAGCTTTATGATCATCAAACAACACTTCGAGTGTCCACATTGCTGTTGCAACAATAAAGGCAATAATGTTTAAAATATTGGTGCGGCTTATTAATCCCTGGGTAATATGTTCGTCCCAGGTTAAAGAGTCATCCAAATTAAACTTCTCAACCAGCGTAGCATCGGCAAGATACTGCGTTGTAATGGTTTTCTTTATGTCTGCTATGCTTCGTGCCATATCTTTTAGCTTACTACAAAATCAACTTCAATAGCCCAGTAATTAATTCCTTCCAGTATATTTTGGGAGAAGTCATTGCCTGTGGCAATTTTCGGGTATAACTTCAGAAACTCCTGTACGTTTCTGTTCACAACATTACCATGTACCTCAATCTTTTCTCCCGGATTAATATCCTGGGTAAATGAAAATTCACTGTTCTCCCTGAACTTAAGGATACCCTCGATACTACCGTACTCTTGTACAGCAATATCGTATATGTTTTGTCCGGGGCTTACAGCTACTGATTTCATTATTCCTGAAGTTTAGATATCATGTGATCTCTTGTAAAATCATTAAATTCTCCTGTAATGTCTCCAGGAGGAAAACCACAATCGGTTTGGAATGCTTCAACAGCTTTCTTTGTTTTAGTACCATACAAACCATCTGCCTTACCTACCTTGTATCCCATCGCATTTAACAGGTTTTGTAATGTTTCTACATAAACATTGTCATCTCCATAACTTAATGGAGCTTTAGGAACATCTTTGGTTTGGATATTTTCAAGTCTTCTGAACCCCAGTAAATGGTCTAAATCGTATAAAGCAACGGATACTTCATTTCCCTGGTTTCCCCCAACGCAGTATACTGCATTTTCGTAAAAATCAAACCCCAATACGATTGCTTCATGCCCTTTAATACCTTCTCTGCTTCCTCTCCAGAACACAACTATATCACCAGGCCTAACTTCATTTATCTGAACAGGTACACCAACCTTTAAACCATCACGTGCCAACGCACTTTTTAAATAAGGCAATCCTGCCTGCTTAAGGCACCAGTTAACAAATATGGCACACCATGGCGTTTCATCATCATTGATCCATTTTAACCCTATATCGTGAGCATAATCAACAATCGTTTTATTATGCTTACTTCCGGTAATTTCTTTTACTCCCAGTTGAGAGCATGCTATTTTTAATAGTTTACTCATATCAATAATCATTTACATAGTTTAAAATCGTTTCGCCTTCTTCACTAACCTCCAGCTCACTTGCTTTGTATCCATCGTTTTTAAGCTGTACGGTTATTTCTCTTCTCATTGATTTAGCCGATGAGTACTGCTTTTTTCTCCAGGCTTCAAGTCCGGATCCAGCTGCAGGAAATTCTTTAAAAGAATTTTTAGGACTTATGAGCAATAGTTCCACATGTTGGTTATCACTTTGAGCCACTAACAAATCTCTGCCATCAGCCTGCAGGTTGTAATTATCATCCAGTAATATGTCTTTTCTTACACCCACTATTTCAGAACTTGGTTGATATTTGTTTTAATCAGTTCCAGAGCCGGCACATTTGGGCCCGTTCCCTGTACTACTATAATCTTTTGAACCTCTGAAATAAAATCATTCAGTAAGCTTTTTAAGTTGTTACTACCTCGCTGTATCATAAACCCCTGTGCATTGATCAGAAATTCAGTTGTATTGATCAAGCCTTTGATCTCCTCAATTTTATTAGCAGCAAGTACATATGCATCCGTTGGGCTGTTTTCAACCAGGATACATAGTACTTTACTGCCTTCCTGGGGGTAAATGGTTACAACATCATCGCCAGCTTCAAGTATCGAATTCAATCTTACATCGAGCAGTTCAGGTAAATCACCACGATCTACATCGCAGGTATTGGCTTCTTTATCAACACTTGTCACTTCTCCCTCGGTAAGAAAAAGGGGTATGTTTTTTCGTACAATCTTCTCAACAGCTTTTTCAAATGCGCTCTCTCCACTCATACTTTATAGCTTAAAGTGTTATCTCGTTCAAACCCTTGTGTAAGGCTGTATCGTATAATTGTTTTTTCGATCAGGTAATTGCCTTCACGATCCGGTTCCTGGTCATCAATTATTGTTAAAACATCACCTGCATGTGTGCGAGGCATAGCAAAACCTTTAATGCTTCCCGAGTAGCCGTCAAATGCAAATCGCTTAAAATCGGCTTTTACACTTTCCTTTAGTTCCTCAAAGCTTATAGGATGATAATTTATTGTTCGCCTCGAAGCATCGTTATCATCGCTCCCTGTTTCATAGGTAAACTTATTACCATTGCGCTGGTTTGCGATTCCCTTTACACGCACCTTAACATCCTCGGCACGGTGCCAGGTTAAACCATTGCTTTTTTTGATATTTACCCCAAACTTATACTTGTGCCTTTCCCAGAATTTAAAATCAAAGGACCAATAACAGCGTAATACTTTATCTTTGATTTTAGTGTAAAATCCATGTTGCTGCTGAATATCTCGCAACACTTTGTAAGTGCTCACATTATCAATCATAAAACTTCCCAGATTTACATCTGAACATTCAATGGTATAAGCTGGAGCTATATAAGTTAGTAAATCGTATAATGTGACTGATTTAAAAGTTTTCTTTAAACGGTTATGCTTTAGCGGATACATCTCGTCATCGATGTGCAAAACAAGTGGTGCATCGGCTTCAATTTCGGAAAGAAACCCGGTAAACTCAATATGGTAATCACCATTGGTACCGAGCTCGATAGTTACAGGATCGCCCACAGCAATGTAATCTAACACACTAATGGCATCAAATGCTTTGTTGTTTTTGGGTAAAATTGCTACTGCGTGATTACCTCCCAGTTCAATAACGCTTTCGTTAATAACGATATCATTAACATTGTTAAAAACTGCATTAGCAATGGTAACGCGTGCATTAGGTTCGTAATATAGTAATCGTTCGCTCATTGTATCAGAAATTCTGCCGATTCAACACTACGTGCATTCACGCTAAATTTTACCGTATCAACAAAGCCTTCCACAAAATCAATCTTCAATCCTCCTTCAAAAAAGACTTCGTATATTTCCAGGTCATTAAATATGTCGCCACTAACCTTGTATGTTCCTGCAGCTCCAAAGATCTCATGTACCTGCTTTACCAAATCAGAAGGATACTGATGTTCTTCCTGGTCAATGAGTATCCCTCGTAAATTAAACAGGTATGATTTGTTGCCAAAGTTTTCAACCACCTCATGTTCGCTTCTGTCTATTGGTGTAATGACCGTATGTTTGTCACGACTGAATGAAACCATTGGAGGTGGTGCGAGAAACTTTCTTTCCCCGGTTTTTTGCTTAATGAAGGGTAATGCAGGAGTTCCATTTTCCAATGCATCGATGCCAAACTGATACTTATTACCCGATTTTGAATTAACAAACTCCATTTCGGCATAAGTCGATTGTGTATCGGCAAAGCTTACAGTGTTAAGATACCACGACGGTTTAATAAACCCGGCTTGAATAAGCCGGGGCGTTACTTTCATGGCTGCAAATCCAAAAGCACGATCATATCTTTTAAATAAGCCATCTATGCTAATCGGAACCCTGGTCATCGGATTTTTTGTTTTCTGTTTTTACCCCTAGTAATCCTTTAGCTGAAAGCCATTGTATTTGTCGATATTTTTCAAACCAAATATCATCAGGCAGTTTTTCAGGAAAAGGAATGTTCATATATAAACTCATCAATGCATTACCCTGACGTATAAAGTTTGATGCCCAGCGCCCAGCGCTTTCTTCATCATCAACAACGTCAATTGCCGGGTAATGCTCTATAAGTTTTTTATGACAGCCTTCCTGATCGGAAGTATCTCGGCAATGGCATTAAATGCTGCTAAGAATTTATCATCATGTGCAAGAACTTCTTCTTTACTTGATAAAAGGCAGGCTTTAACAAGAATCTGTTTTGACTTATCAGGATTTTTGTCAAGCCACTTTTCAAATTCACCCATAGTTACCCTGTCGGGCACACGAATAACAACATCAAAGGGCGCAAACGAATCGTTATCATCGTTTAGTGTAGCAAGTTTTACCTTGTTTTCGCCGTAGCGTTCCTTCCACGCTTTTACTGTTTCTTCCGTTACTCCATCGGGCAGTAATATTTTATCCTTCTTAGCTTTACTTTTATTTTCGTCCATTTTAGTAGCGTTTAATCAATGTTTAATTACACATTATTATAATCGATATCAATTACGAATAACGCATACTGCTTTTTTAAATCCATTCCACCATCAACACTTCTTCCCTGGTCGGTGAATTTCACAGTAAGAGTATCGTTAATTATATCGTTATATTCGTTGGTGAAGGTTACGTTAATATCAAAAGGCTTAATTCTTAACAAGCTACCTTTAGCTGCCTTTTCAATTGCCGATATCGAAGCCAAACGAATAGTAATACTTGCCGTATCATCAATTTTGCCCATACTCCACGATGAAGCTTTGTTGCTTCCCAACATATGATTCTTTTGATGCTCCTGTTCTGTATTATATTCAATTTCGGTAACTTCGTAATCGATGCTCCCAAACATGGCGATTTGCACATCACCACTATCGTATGCTTTACCGTTGCGTTTAATTAAGCTCATTACAATGATTTTTTAACGTTAAGTTTTGCAGATATCTGTCCAAGAGTTGCTGTGTCAACCATATTAAATTCAGTTGCCAGCTCTTTATCGCCCGATTTTAAATCAGAATCAGGATTAACAATTACTTGTCCTCCTGAAATCTCCCCGGCATTTAGCATTTCAGTGAAGGCTTCGTTACCAATACCTTCAAAGTACTTCACCATTCCGGGTGTCAGTTTTCCTGTAGCCGTATCAACTGGCACAGTGCTCTTCACTTTAGGCAGCAATTTCTTTCTTACTAACCTGGCAAGTTTATTAAGTGTTGCACCAATGGCAATCGTGTGAACATTCATGTTGTTGTTTGCATCAATAATAACCGGTGCACAAACATGATCGTTATTCCAACGATATCCTGCGAATCCAACATAACTTAGTGCAAAAATGTAGCCCTTGTCCTCGTAGTCCTGCAGGTCTTCTTCATCAATTGCTGAGACCTTGGTATGATTGCTCAATCCAGCTGTTAACCAGATCAACTGATCTGCATCGCTGAGATCCAATCCTTCTTCATCACCTTCTTCGCCAATTTCACCAGGGTTTTCATTAACTTTAATACCTGCTTTTGTTCCCATAAAGGTTCCAACATCAGCATATTTCTGGTATTCACCAACAAGTGTTTCAGCATAATCCCAGTCCTGACCGATAATAACTGATACATAATCATACTCAATTACAACATCAGCCACTGTTATTGCTCGTAAGTCCTGCGCTGCAGCTGCAGTTCCGTTTATACCCCTGCCTTCAAGGAAAACATTTAAAGGTTTATCATGAGCAAATGCCCAGTCGGCCAATGTTTGCGCTGCAGCAATAGCTGCATCAACTACAGCTTCCAACCCGTTAACGTAGGTTGGAGCATATCCTCCAGGAGGATTATAAGCCACTGACAAATATCTTACATCACCACCAGATCCATTAATCAATGCTTCACCGTGGTCATTTATCATGGTTTCCATATCTTTTGCCGGATCGGCAAACATGAGATATAACTTAGTACCTTCTCCTGCCATACGGTAAAACTCGGTAATATGACGGTAAACCCTCACATCGTTATCGGTATCAAATGCAGCATCAATCCCCCTGTTTTCTGCATCGTTAACTGATTCAAGTTTCACAACCGTAGTCAGGGCTAATCCAAGTATATCTCCGGCAGCGACTATGGCAGGTGCATTGATAAGCAATCCGGAAACTCCGTCATTGTTTTCTACATTTGCACCTACTTTGCCTTTTGTTATTGGAACACCTCTTAAATTACTCATCGTTTGCTTGCATTAAATCATTAATCTCTTTTCGTATATTTTTCCCAGCTTCATCAACTGCTTTGGGTATATCCTTTAACTCTTTCAATGCGGCATCTTTTTGTACCTTAAACTTCTCCACCAGTTCTTTTGCACTCATATCATCATTTTGCGCAAAGCTCTCCATGGTTTGTAAAAGGCTTGTTATGGCTCCGGATGCCTGGGCAATCTCGGTGGAAACATTCGATAAGCCCGTAGTCACCGCCAGGGGTATATCAATCACCTCCTTTATTTTCCTGGTAATACCCTTGAAGTGTTTCTTGGCCCAAACCACTACACCACCTAACAGGGTTAAACCAGCGCCTGATAACCAGCCGATAATGCCGCCTTTATCAGCCTCTCCTGTTTGTGCTAAAAGCAACATAGGAGCTAATATGATCATTATGGTAAAAAATACTTTTCGTGTTTTCATTTCTCGTTTTTTATGATTTTCAAAAATGCTTCAGCAATGTCGTATCTCTCTTCTCTCAACTCCTCCCTGTCTGCTTCAGTAAGCCCGTCAGAATCGCGCTTTAATTTTCTGCGTTTAACCAAGTAATCAATAGTCTCGTATAAAGCTTCACGAACACCTTTGTTCGTTAACAAGAAATTAATAATTAAAGCCAGTTTCATACTTACTTACTTAGCGATAGTTTCAACAACTTCCCTGGTAATCGTTTTTACCTTCTTCTTGTCTTTTTCCGACAATTGAGCAAGGTTTTGGTTCGTAAAATACTCCTCTTTAGAGTTTTTGTAGATTTCATCCACTTTGTACCTGTCCATGATTTTTAACTCCGCTTTTGCTTCCTCAATTTTATCTTTGGAAGGTTTATTCTTTTTTGCTTCAGCTTCTTTCTTTGCTTTTTCTTCAGCTTCTTTCTTCGCCTTTGCTTCAGCTGTCTCCTTTTCTTTTTTCGCTTTCTCTTCTTCTTCCTCACGTGCTTTCTCAATTTCAGCAGATACAGATTCAATGAGTTCCTTTGCTTCAGACTTTTCTTTATCAGTCTTCGCATTTTTCAACAGCTCATGATATTCCTTCAGATCTGTTGTTAACTGTTCTAATGTTTTTTTCTGTGCCATTTATTTTATTGATTAAATAATCCGAAAATATTTACAATCAAAGTGAAAATGATAGATACAATTCCTACAGCTCCTGCAATTACAACAATTCGTGTCTCCATCTGTGTTTCCACCTTTGTAAGTCTGTCCTTTATATCAGGAACTTGCTTCTTAACATCCTTCATGTCTTCCTGGAATGATTCCATTTGATCTGAAAGGCGGATAAGAAGCTCACGTTGTGTGAGCTTGGTTTTATCTACTATTTCGTCTCGCTGCGACATATATTACTTCAGCAAGAGTTTTATATGCTGTGCACCAAGTTTAGCCTTGGTGCTGGCATTGGTTCCTTTTATAAATCCTCCTATAAACCGCCAGCTTTCCGTAACAGATGTCTGGTCAAACAGTGCTGTAGTATCAGATGATGTCATGCTCCATACGACTGTATCAATCGGTTGCATATTATCTGTGGTAATACCTCCTTTTAAAATCAATAAGGTTGTTCCGGCAGCATTTAGACTATCACAACTCATCTGGAACCTATATCCGTACGGATCACTCTTATCAATTAAGAAAGTTTTACCAACCTCCATCGTGTTGCCTTCAATGGTATCGCCATCGGCAATCACTGTAATTGCTTTGTAGGTTCCCTGGCTCAGGGTTACATCCTGTGCCTGTGTTACCGCTGCAGCCATAAACATGACTGCAACAAACAACAATAAAAATTTAAAGTTTCTCATATCTCAACAATATTAGTTTTGTGCTACATAGTTATCCGATACAATAGCCGCACGCCCTTCTTCACGTGTTGGCATAACGATAAAGTGATGTCGGAAATTCATCATATTACGCTGATTAGCCGGGTCTTTTGCAGCTTCTGAATAATACATCTTAGTCCATCCCTGTGCTTTTGCAGCTCTTTCAAGCGTAAAAAATACGGATGCTTTTCTCGAAGTGGCTGTTGGTACAGCACCAAAGGCAAGCTTGGTTTTAGTTGCCGGTTCATACAATGGATTGCCGGTATAATCAAATACCTGGAATCCTACAAAATCAGAAACCTTACCCGATTTGTAGTTATAATACTGGTCTGCAAATTTCTGATCCCAGCTTAAAATATCGTTCACATGATCGTTGCATAGCACCAACCTTCTTCCTTCTTCAGGAATTTCAAGATCATCAAGTTCTTTTTTCAACCGAACGATATCGGCATAAGCCAACCTTCTTCTTCCGGTTCCATCATCATCACCTGTAGTTACAAGGATAGGCATTGCAGCCGTTGCTCCACTTGGAGCCAGGGCATGAATAGCCTTTTTAATCTTGTTACGGGCAATAGCTTTGGCATGCTTACTTTTTACAGTAGCAATCTTATCGTAAGTGAGAGCATACAGCTCATCATCGGTAACAGGGGTTTGCTTGGTTTGGTACTTATCCAATTGAAGAGTAACATCCTCTTCGCCTAATTCCTGAACAGGAATAGGATAGGTAGTATTGTTAATCAATACATCGGGAGAAACTCCCATATACACAGCATGTATAACCTGAGCTTCGTCACCTACGTTACTCACGTAGCGGCTAAAGTCTTCAATTCCTTCAAGGAAAGTGCTTTTTTCGAGTGCGGAGAATTCTTCAATTACTTTCCCCGTCCAAATTTCTTTTCTAACTCCTGACATTGGTTCTTATTTTAAATGATTATAATTCAGGTTCAACACCATATTTAGCTTTATACAAAGCCTTGAAAGCTTCAGGGTCTTTCCTTGGCATGGCTTCTAACTCTGCCTCCACAACCTTGTTAGCTGCGGCCTCTGTCTGCCATTTATCCCAGTCCCAATCTTTACGGCTGGCTGCTTTAGGGCCTTCTCCACCACCTTTACCTTCTAATTTATCGGTAATACTCTCGTATACCTGCATGTCGGCAAATATTGCATTCAGCTCTTCCAAACCAATTCGTTCGCCCCTTTCTTCATATTCTGCCACTTTCGCCTCTGGAATTTTACCAGCATCCTTAGCTGCTTTCACAGCTGCTTTAATAGCAGATTTCTGCGACTCTTTTAGTTTCGTCTCGGCTTCTTTGGCTTTGTCATCGCCAGCCTTGATTTTAGTGTCAATTGCAGCCATGATCTCCTCCTCAGAGCTGGCTTCGGTAACAGTTGTTAAGCCGTACCTGTTGATCAAAGTTTTTTTGTCCATTTCCGTTTTATTTTGAATTTTCAATTCGGGTATAAGTACTGCGGCAAAACGTTCATATACGCCTCTTGCCCCAAGCGTTTCAATTTCTTCTCTGTTCAGCGTAGTAATATCAGTTACTGTCGATGGTATTTTTTTATTGAACAATCCCATCTCAATTAACTCATCGGCATCGTACCAGTAATCGCTACCATCCATCCATTCGTTAACTTCAGCCTCTGTTTTATTGGTAATCTCTAAAAGCCTTTTCTTAAACTGCTTTTCAATGATGCGAAGTAATTTGGCAGTTTGCTCCATGTCCTTAGCAGTTCCATATGCTCCACCTCTGACTGTATGAATCATGCTTAAACCATTGCTAGCTATGTAACGTGTGTTGCATGCCATTGCAATAGGCACGCCCATCGAAGCAATAATACCTGGAGCATATAAATCAACAACACCGCCTGCTTTCTGAAATTCATTAATGAAAGTAATCATCAAATTACCTTCGAAAACATCACCGCCATAGGTGTGCATCCAGAAGTCAACATGCTTAATTCCCGATGTTTTAATGTCGTGCAACGCATTCTCAACAGCCCTAAAATCAAGATAGGCACCACCTACGTAACCGTAAATGGTGAGAATTGCCTTATCCGATTTCTTTTCTAATCTAAACATTCAACATTGGTTTACATGATTTTCAAGGTTTAATTAAACTGAAATAATTCAGAGTAAAAGCAATTACAATTTTAACACGATTTGTGTATTATACCTATTATATATGTCAGTATATCAGTATTTTATGACAGTATATCAGAATAACTGTTTTTTGAAATGGTTAAAAACCACCTTTGTATAAAATAGGTATTATTATGGCAAAAGAACGTGAACGAAAACTCGCTTATCATTTCATCGTAGAGCAGGGAAAATCATCGAAGGAAACATGTCTGCTTCTTAAAAATTTAGGTATGTCGGTTTCTGAAGTGACCATGAGTAAGTGGGTTGTTGATGGTAACTGGAGAGATCTGCGTAATGCGAAAATATCTAATCCGCAAAACAGGATCAACAATATCAAACAAATCATTAACGATCTTACTGAGGATCGCATTGAAAAATCAAAGCTCTTAAAAAAGGCAGAATTTAATAAGGATGAAGAGGGAGTAAAACAACTGCGTTCTGAAATTGCCAAAATTGATGATTCTGTATCGAAGTGGAATAAAACGCTTCTTTCGGTCGACAGCGAAAATAAGGTAACCCTATCCACATATATTGCTGTTATGGAAATGATCTTCGATGCTCTGAATAAGTTTGATGAAAAACTGTACTTAAAAACTTTCGATTTTCAAGAAACTCACTTAAACGAAGTTTCATTAAAATTTAACTAAATGAAAGTACAGGATAAAGAATCAATAAAAAGATACCGTGAGAAGATAAAGGCAAGAAGACAAAATAAAGCTTTTATCCGTGATGACGAAACACGCGAAGAGCAGCAACGAAGAATAAAAAAAGCTAAAAATAATGTAGGTTTTTTTGTTGAAACTTACATGACTGAAATAGCCGAATGCAAGTCATCATGGTTTCAAATTCGCCTGGCTAACCTCGTTCTAAAAATGTGGGTTATACGAATATTAGTGCGCTGGGGGCGTGGACTTGCAAAATCAGTTTGGGTTGACTTAATTATTCCACTTTGGCTTTGGGTTAACGGAGAATCCATCTACATGGTTCTCGTGGCTAATAACTTTGATAAAGCAGCTGAATTACTTTCTGATATACAACTGGAATTTGAGGAGAACGATTTATTACGTCATGATTTTGGAGAGCAGGTATTATCCGGCTCGTGGGCCGATGGTGATTTTTCCACAAAAGATGGAAGATTCCACGGAGTGGCATTGGGTATGGGGCAAAGTCCCAGGGGTTTGCGTAAAAGGAAACACCGCCCTAATTACATCGTGTGCGATGATTTGGAAGATAAGGACACCAGCCGAAACCCCAAACGTCAAGATGATATTGTAAAGTGGATTGAAAGAGATTTGCTACCAACAATGGACGGCCCGATTAGAAGGTACCTGCATGCCAATAACGATCCATGGCCCCGTTCCATTCAAAATTTATTGGAAAGCCGACACCCAAAATGGATTGTTGATGAAGTAAAAGCTTACGATCAAACGACCTACGAGCCAGCATGGAAAGAAAAGTATGACAATACTTATTATCGTGATTGGGAAGAAGATATTGGAGCATTAGCAGCTCGTGCTGAGTTCAACCACGAAAAGCACGTGGAAGGTAAAATTTTTACCGATGAACACATTCAGTGGGGAAAACCTCCGGCAATGAACCATTTTAAAATATTAATCGGCTTTTGGGATGTTGCATTTTCGGGTAAAAGCGACTACAACGCCGTTAAGGTGTGGGGATTGTATGAGCGTGAGTTTTGGCAAATGAAGGCTTTTGTACGCCAGTGCAAAATGGTTGATGCTATTCGGTTCATATATGATTATGAAGAAGGATTACCCGAAACCGTGGTTGTACACTGGAAGGTTGAAAGCCAGTTCTGGAATGATCCTTTAAGAGATGCACTCCGGTTGGTTGAGATGGAGAAAGGCAGGCCGCTTAACATTGCTATTGTTGACCGCCCACGCACCAACAAGTATGACCGTATTGTAGCCGGATTGCATCCATACTACCAAAACGGGCGCATTTACTACAACGAAAAGGAGAAAGCAAACAACGATATGCAGGTTGGTATATCGCAGCTTAAAGGAATTGAACCGGGTTACAAAACCCACGACGACAGTCCCGATGCCGATGAACAGGCTCTTAACCATCTGGGTACTTATATAAGAGCCGAGAACTATGGTTCTATTCGCACACGCAGTAAAGCAAGCATTCATGTTAATTCTAAAAACAGGTTTTAATTATGGCATTTTTATCAGATAACGATTACGATGTTCAGATACGTGCTGAAATAGCAAAGCTAATCGATACCACACAGGAAAAAAGTAAGTTAAAAAGAGCTGTTGATGTGGCGATAGATCAAATTAAAAACTATTTGGCCGGACAATATGATGTAAATCAAATATTTGTTGATGCTCCTGTTGGCGAAGAAGAAGATACACGTGATCATTTTATTGTAATGTGTACCATCGATATGGCATTATACCACCTATGGAGCAAAGAAGGAGGTAATAAGATCCCACAAACCCGCAGCGACAGATATGCTGATTGCCTGGAATGGTTAAAGGCTGTGCAGAAAGGTGCGCCATGTAACCTTCCACTGATTACCGATGATGAAGGTAATACCGTGACTGATATAAGAATCTGGAGTAAACATGAACCTGAAGATAATCGATTTTAATTATGGAATACGAAGTACAATCACAATCATATTTGTTTGGTTTAGTTAAGCGAGAAACCAAAATACCAGTAGCAGCTGCAAGCAGTGCTAATAAAAAAGGTTTAATCGCTCAAATTGTTGGTGAGTTTAAAGATAAAACCAGATCAGACATTAAAAAGTGGCGTGGGGCCCTTGATGCTGCCGATAACTACGAAGATCCCCGCTGGTTTATTTTACAGGATTTGTACGATAACCTGATGTCCGACGGTCACTTACAGGCACTTATGCAAATAAGAACAGCTGCTGTTACCGGTAACAGGTTTTATATTATGGATCAGGACGGAAACGAGAACGAAGAGGCAAGCCGCCAGTTGGAAACCGAATGGTTTTACAACTTAATGGAGCGTTGGCTTTACAGTATTTATCGTAAGTATTCTGTAAATGAGTTAGTGGATCCGGTTAATATGATCTGGAAAATGGTCCCACACCGGAATGTTTGTCCTCAATTTGAGAGAATATATTTCGAGGTTGGTGGTAATAAATTCATTAATTATACTGATCCTAAATTTCAAAAGAACTTAATTTCTGTTGAAAGTATTCATCCATATGGCGCATTGAATGATATCATTCCTCAATTAATTTGGAAAAGGAATGCCCAACAGGTGTGGGCCGATCTTTCCGAACGTTTTGGAATACCAATGGTAACAGCCGAAACAATTACCACTGATAAAAAGAAACTGGACGAAATTGAGGAAGCCTTAAACAACCTCGGCCAGGCTGCCAATGCTGTTTTACCTGAAGGTACCAAGGTTACCATTCACGATGGTTCAACCAAAGGAGATCCACACAAGATTTTCATGGAGCAAATAAAAACCACGAATGATGAAATGAGTAAGGCTTTCTTAGGTGGTACAATGGTTGTTGATGACGGTAGCTCCAGAAGCCAGAGCGAAGTTCACGAGCGCACGCTGGATGAAAAGATTGCCGAAAAAGACAGACGCATGATTGAGTTTACGGTTAATAACAAACTCATTCCAATGCTTCGTATGCATGGCTTTAAATTTAACGATAACGAGCGTTTTGTTTTCGACCGCTCCGAATCATTATCCTTAAAAGAACATTGGGAAATTGTTCAGGGGGTACTCAATAGTTATGAGGTTGATGAACAATGGATATCGAAAACATTTAACGTGCCAATTCTTGGTAAAAAAGAAAGCCAGGCAGTTAATCCTACTCAGAGCCTTGCTGCAAATTTTCGTTAGGTGGTAATCCGGGGGCATCGATTACCACCGAACATAAGCCCGAACTTTACAGCGATGTTTGCCCGCACTGTGGAGGCAAACATCCAACGGCTATGGATGATATTCCGGCTAC
>KB227049.1_pt3 | contig 21038 bp, 20 predicted proteins | sample 524768 | NCBI WGS metagenome assembly AMQJ01 (sample SAMN00998488, study PRJNA167727) | sediment metagenome | isolation source: subsurface aquifer sediment | place: USA: Rifle, Colorado | collected Aug-2009
CATCGCAGAAGCTCTTATCAATGCAAAACTAGAAGGCGTAGAGGCACAAAGCAGTGGAGTAAGAGCAAGCGGAAAAGTAAATCCAAATGCCAAAAAACTCCTAGAAGAAAAAGGGATCTGGAGAGACGAATACCACTCCAAAACGCTTGATACCGTGATAGATGAAGAGTTTGACTTAGTTGTAACTGTTTGTGACCATGCAAACGAGACCTGCCCGATGTTTCCTCGCCCGACTCCAAAGATACATATGGGCTTTGAAGACCCAGACGGCAAAGAGTATAAGGCGTTTGAAGCGACTTACAAAGAGATAGAAGAGATTTTGCTCCCGAAGGTAAAAGAGGCATTGTTTGGCATGAAAAAAGAAGTAACGCAGCTAAAGGGCGGTGTGGCGATAAAGTTCAGCGGTGCAGTACAAAAACAGAGCATTGTCAAAATGGTGCAAAACTGTAAAACAGGCACATGCGACTGTATGAGCGATGATACGAAAAAGAAGATAACGGATATGGAAGTAAGCGGAGATGACGGCGATGTACTGCTTGAGCTCAGCGGAGAGGTTAAAAAAGAGGAGATAGAAGCGTCACTTGCTAAATCGAAAGCTTTGTAATACAAATAAAATTATGTCGTATCAGTTCAAAATTACTTTGATATTTTTCATACTCTTTTTATCTGAGTATTTTTGAAGCAGGGTTGCTAACTCTGCTACTTCTGCGTTTTTCATTCTGATACATCCGCCTGATTCATTTCGACCAATGGTGGATTCATTGACTGTGCCGTGTATCCTAAATACATTTTTGCCATCAACTTCATGTGTCAGATTTATCTTTGCCTCTCCCATGTAGTTGTGCGGATGTCCGTAAGGTACAACTGGAGGTAGGTTGATGTTTTTTGTCTTTTTAAAATGTTGGATGGTGTCTTGCGTAGGGTACCAGTGAGGATGTAGAGAGATAGAGGTTACGCCGCCTTCGCCTAAGGGTTTTGGCATATCTTTTTTTGCTGTGGAGACTTTGTACTCTTTTAGCTCTACCGCCTTGCCGTCTAAAACACCTCTTAGTGACATTTTATTTGTTTTGGAATCAACGCTGATAAGAATTTTTTCAAATTTTACAAACTGATTCGCATCTATCTCCTTTTTTTGTTCTGACTCTTTTTTGGCTATTTTTTGTGAGTAGTTGCGCGTATCTTTGAGGCTATAGGAGAGTTTTTTTACAAAAGGACCCTGTGATTTGGTAGCTTGAGATAGCCCCTTCATGAACTCCTCAGCCTCTTTGTATGTTTGAAAAGCACCATAGAGCGTTTTGTAAAGCCCATCATCGTCTTTGATGATATAAACATCGCTTGTACGATTTGGTATATACTCTTTGACGCATCCTATCGCATTTTTATACTCTTTGGAGGAGCAAACGGAGATAGAGTAGTTGAAATTCTCTTTTTGAAATATAAATTTTTGTGTGTTTTTGGCGTGAGCTAGGTTCTGGTCAAACTCTTTTATGAAAGGCTTATGTTGTTTTATATTTTCAGGGAGTTTTGCCATAAACTCTGCCGCCATCTCTCTTGAGTAAAAGGAACCGTAAGTCGTGAGGTAGCGTCCATCTTCAAGCTTATGAATAAATATATCCGCATCAGGCTCATCAAGATATCGGTTTAAAAAGTAGGCTGCACCATCATAATCTTTTGTCAAACACATAGAGAGAGTATAAAACTTCCCACTACCAAAAGCCAAAGTGCTAAAAAAAAGCGATGCAAAAAAGAGCTTTAAAAAATACATAAGGCATTATACCAAATGTTTGTTTTGCTTACATCAAAGCCGTCTCATTGGCGTATAATAAAGTTATCTTATATTTTAATTTAGGTAGAATCTAACACTAAAAAAAGGCTTTAATTTAATGGACAAACTCATACGAAACTCAACAGCGGAATTTTTGATATTTACTTCACAAAGTGGTGAAAATAGCATCGAAGTAAAAGTTTTTGATGAGTCTGTTTGGCTGACTCAAGCTATGATTGCCCAGCTGTTTGATATACAAAGACCAGCCATAACAAAACACTTGAAAAATATCTTTGAAAGCGGTGAATTGGATGAAAGTTCAGTTAGTTCCATTTTGGAACATACTGCAAATGACGGCAAAACTTACAATACAAAACACTATAGTCTTGATGCCATCATCTCCGTAGGATACAGAGTAAACTCCAAAAAAGCGACACAGTTTCGACAATGGGCGACAAGAGTGCTTAAAGAGTTTGCTATAAAAGGATTTGTACTCGATAAAAAACGACTTGAAAATGGAGCGTTTTTAGGGCAAAACTATTTTGATAAACTCTTAGAAGAGATAAGAGAGATTCGTCTAAGTGAGCGGATGTTTTATCAAAAGATTACAGATATTTATGCCACAAGTGTCGATTATAACAAAGACGATGCAGCAACCAAAAGGTTTTTTGCTAAAGTGCAAAACAAACTCCATTTTGCCATCCACGGACACACGGCAGCAGAGCTAATCTACAATAGAGCGCTCAGCACAAAAGAGCACATGGGGCTAACCGCTTGGGACAATGCACCAGATGGCAAGATACTGCGAACCGATGTAACCATAGCAAAAAATTATCTAAGCAAAGATGAGCTTGAAACGCTAGGACGAATCGTCAATGCTTTTTTGGACCTTGCAGAAAATAGAGCAAAAAGAAATATCCCCATGACAATGGAAGATTGGGCTAAAAGGCTTGATGCATTTTTGGAGTTTGATGATAGAGAGATTTTACAAGATGCAGGAAAAATCACTAAAAAAATAGCCGATGAACATGCCATTGGAGAGTTTGAAAAGTATAGAGTAGTGCAAGACAGACTTTTTAAGAATGATTTTGACAAGTTGCTTTTGGATATGAAAACGGATGAAGATGAGAGCAAAACAAAAGGAACGAAGTAGATGGATAAACAAAACAAATCAGATATGATTATCTATAACGACGGTGAGCTAGAACTTAGTGTTTCACTTAAAGAGGATACTCTTTGGCTTACTCAAAAACAGATAGCAGAGCTTTTTAAAGTTACTATCCCAAACATCAATATGCATATCAAAGCAATTTACAAAGAAGAAGAGCTTGTTGAAAATCGAACTATTCAGAAATACTTAATAGTTCAAAAAGAGGGAAAAAGAGAGGTCAAAAGAGAGGTTGAGCACTATAACCTTGATGTGGTTATATCGGTAGGATATAGAGTCAATTCTAAAAAAGCCACAACATTTAGACAATGGGCAACTTCCGTTCTTAAAAACTACATTACCGACGGCTATGCAATCAACGCCGAAAAAATTACACATCAAAGGTTCAAAGAGCTTGAAAATGATGTAGTGTTTTTAAAATTAAAAATAGAACACATCTCAAATGGACTTGAAAGTACAACGCTCAAACCCAAAGAAGGGATACTTTTCGACGGAAGCTTTGGAGATTTTGGGGGAGTTGAAGAGTGAATGAAGTTATCTTACATTTTTATTTAGATAAAATTTAACATTTACTCTTGCAAATTAAATGACAAATTGCAATTTTTTTAAAGACGATGCATAATTTAGACTAATATCTACATAAAAAAACAAAAGGGTGTAAAAATGGCAAATATTCAATCACAGTATTTTAAAGATATTGATTTAGATGATGTGTTCTTTGACTCTTTAAAAGAAGATTATTCTGAATTTAATAGCTGGTTTGCTAAAAAAGCAATTGATGGTGTTCATGCTTTTATATTGTATGAAAACACTCAATTGATGGCATTTTTATATCTGAAAATTGAAGATGAAATCGACGACTCAATTTCTCCGAAATTTGGAGAAAAGAGAAGATTGAAAGTTGGCACTTTTAAAATAGATGCACATGGCACAAAGCTTGGAGAAAGATTTGTAAAAAAGATACTTGATGTTGCTGTAGTAAGAAAAATAGATGAAGTTTATGTCACTATATTTGAAAAACATCAACCACTGATAAATCTACTAAAAACTTTTGGTTTTTTTGAATACGGTACAAAGACAACATCAAATGGCAAAGAGTTGGTTTTGCTTAAAAATCTTTTTAATCTTAAAAACGATATTTTAAAAGATTACCCAATCGTGCAAACTGAAAACAAGCATATATACGGCTTGTCAATTCTTCCGCAATTTCACACAAAACTATTTTCAGACTCCATCTTGAAAAATGAAAGTGTAGATATATTAAAAGACACATCTTACACAAATAGCATACACAAGATATACATTTGTGCCATGAAAGATGTACAAAAATTTCACAACGGTGATATTTTACTGATATATCGTACAAGTGACGGACAAGGTGCTGCTCGATATAGGTCGGTTGTGACTTCAATATGTGTAGTAGAAGAAGTTTTAACTATAAACGACTTTAATACCGAAGATGCGTTTTTAAGTTATTGTGAACCGTATAGCATATTTAGTGTTGATGAGTTAAGAAGCTTCTATAGAACAAAAAAGTATCCTTTTGTCATTAAGATGACATACAATGCCGCATTTAAAAAAAGAGTGACTAATGGTCAACTTATTGACGAGTTTGGGATAACACCTGAATACTGGGGTGTCTTTAGTGTAACAGATGAACAATTTAAAAAAATTATAAGAGCTGGAGAAGTAGATGAAAGTATTATTATCGATTAAGCCCCAATTTGTAGAAGAGATTTTTAACGGTAATAAAAAATTTGAGTATAGAAAGAGTATTTTTAAACGAAAAGGTATCAAGTCGGTTGTCATATACTCCACTATGCCTGTAGGGAAGATAGTGGGAGAATTTGATATTGAAACCATACTAGAAGAACACCCGAAAACTTTATGGCAAATGACAAAAAAATTCTCAGGCATTAGTGCTGATTTTTATGATAGTTATTTTTCAGATAGAGAAAAAGGCTATGCCATAAAGATAAAATCTTTAAACAAATACGACACGCCTAGATGCCCCCATGAGATGTACGGTACTTTTACCGCCCCACAATCGTTTAAGTATGTGGTTTGAGGGAAATATTCTTGGCGTGAGGATGGGTGCTGGGTATGAGTGAATTGAATAAGGATAAAATATGGCAAAAAATATTGATACAAGTTTAAGCAAAGAAAACCCATCAACAAAGATATTAGGCTTTAAATATCAAGAAATGGTGGCTTTAGTCAAATGCTTAGAAACACAAGATGATACAAGTATTTTTTTAGAATGTTATGGTGATATTTCTGATAATAAAATTTCTATAGAAGTAAAACACTCCATAGACCCAAATAAAAAACTAATTAATACTCATAAAGATTTTTGGAAAACGATATACAATTGTTTACAAAACTATGAAACATATCAGTTTTATAGCAAATTTATTTTACATACAACAGCAGATATTAAAGAAGATTCAATTTTCGATGGCTGGAATGAAAAAGATTCAAAAACCAAACTTGATGATGTTCTTTCTATTGAAGCAACAGATACTATTTCCAAATATGTAACATGTATAAATGAATTTGATAAAACAACTTTAGAAAAGGTATTGGATAAATTTGTAATTAATGCAAATGAAAAAAGTGCAAAAGAATATTATATTGAAATATTATGCAACCATCCATCAGTTATAAATGCTTTCAAGGAAGAGTTTAGAAAACCTTTTATTAACTCATTATTGGGCTATATATCAAGTATGCTTATTGAAGCCAATGATTACAAATGGGAAATAAATATTTCTTCTTTTAGAGAGCAGTTTCGGTCATATTTAAATCATTACAAAATTGAAGACTTGATTTTTCCAAACTCTAATAAAGAAGTTATTGATAATGATAAAGACGGATTTCGATTTGTACAAGAATTAAAAGATATAGAATACGATACAAAAATTGGAAGAGCATTTAAAAATTATATAAAAGCATCTGATAGTCAATTAATGATGATAACAAAAAGAAAAAGTTTATCAGAAGCATTGGATAATTTTGATGAAGATATTAAAGAACTTATTGAAGAAAATGTAAATATCCATACTGACAAATTGAAAAATGAACAAGGTTATAATTTAAATGAAAAATCAAGAAGATTTATTGATTGTACTGAAGGAAAAGTTTCAACTAAAAAAGAAATATTTGGTGTACAAGCAGTAAGCGATTATTATCCTAAAGGACGGTTATATCATTGTATTGAAGATGATACAGCACTGAGTTGTAAATTAAAGGATGGAAAATGAAATCTAAAGAACTTGAAAATATGATTTTTAATCCAATCTATACATCTTTGATTATTCATCATTTTTTATCAGGTGTTCAAAGTGTAAATAAGGATGGTATAAAAACTGAATTAATTTTTGTTGTACTACCTATAATTTATAATCAAGAGCTTTCAAATAAATTATCAAATCTAAATATAAATTCAAAACTTACCCCTTTGATAGAAAATAAAGAGTATGAATCTTTTTTTTCTCAGATTAATTCAAAAATTCATGACTATAAAAAAATAACAAAATACTCCTTAATTGTTTTGTCTTCAAATAATAATATAGAAGTCAATGAATATATAAATATTGAAAATTCTTTGGATTATAAAAATGAAGAGAACATAATTGTTAGAAATGTTTTTAAATCATCGTATAGTTTGGGAATTTTATTCGCTAAAGAAAGATATTTCACAATTATAAAAAAATTAAGGATAAATGAACTATGAAAATAAATATAAAACAAATAATACTTTTTAATGACAAAGGCGAGAAAAGAAATATTTCTTTTAATGAGGGTTTGAATATTGTGACGGGTGATTCAAAAACAGGCAAGAGTGCATTAATTGAAATTGTTGATTATTGTTTGTTTTCATCTCGCTCAAGTATTCCTAAAGGGAAAATTTCTGAATTTGCAGATTTATTTGTTGTAATATTCCAAATTAATGAAATTTATATTGTTGTTGGTAGATATTCTTCTCAATCAGTTAATAAAATAACAGAAGCTTATTTAAATATCGAAACAAATTATGAAAATATAAAAAATATTGAATTAAATTATTTTGATAATATCGCTTTAAAACCCATAAAAGATGATGTGCAAACAGAGTTTGAAGAATATTTAGGGTTGTCTCTTAAAAAATTGGAAACAGACAATGATAATTTAGGGAAAATATCAATAAGAGATGCTGTTTCATTTCTCTTTCAACATCAAAATTTAATAGCTAATAAACATGCGATATTTTACAGATTTGATGATATTTACAAAAGAAAAAGAGTAATAGAAGGACTTCCAGTTCTTCTTGGACTAGCAGATGCAGAGTATTATAATCTAATAAAAGAAAAATCAATATTAGATAGAAAAATAAAAGCAGAGGAAAAAATGCTTTTAAACATGAAAGATAAGCAAGACAATAAAGCTCAATTTCTTAGAGATAATATTCAATTGTATTATTCAATGATTGGTCAAACGCTAGAGCAAAATCTTTCATTGCCAGAGTTAAAAAAGATTTCATCAACTTTACCTCTTCCACCAGTTGATAGCGTTATAAATCCAGAAAAATTTAGAAAATTAACAAGTTATGAGGAAGAACGAGAAAAAAAATATACAGAACTAGAAGAAGTAGAAAAAGCTTTGAATGATTTAAACTCTAGCACAGATAACAGTTTGAATTATTCACAAAGTTTAATCAATCTAAAAAATATGCAAAAGTTTAATACTGAATATAAAAACTCAAATATTTGTTGTCCTTTATGTGACAATCCTGTAGAAGAGCTAAATACAAACATTGCAAATATAGAAAATTCAAAAATAAAACTTTTAGATGAATTAACAAAAATTGGTTCATATAATAAAGACAATAGCGAAATAGTAAAAAGATTAGATGAAAGAAAAAAAGAATTAAACAAGGAATTAAAAACTCTCACTTCTCATATTAAAGCATTAACAATGGAAGAAAAAGATTATTCTGATAATCTAAATAAAAGAGAACAACTTATTTATCAAAAGGGCTTATTAGAATCAACAATGAGGTACTTTCTTGAAAATACTGAAAAAGATATTAATAAAGAAGAATTGAACAATTTGAGAAAGAGTTTGAAAGAAGTAAATGATAGTTTAAAAAAATATTTAATGTTAAATTCATTTCAAGATGAAACTGAAAAAATTTTAAAAGAGCAGATGGATAGAATTGCAAGTAAATTAGATTTTGAAAAAGAGCTACTACCTATTGATTTCTATTTTGATTTAGAGAAATTCACTTTTAAACATAGACATAATAAGCAAGATATTAGACTTGATGAAATGGGAAGTGGTGCAAATTGGCTGGCTTGTCATCTATCAATTATGTTAGCTTTTTTACATTTAAACTGTAAAAATAAAAATTCTTCTATGCCATCTTTTTTAATGTTAGATCAACCTAGTCAAGTGTATTTCCCAAAAACTGCTAAAAAAAATGAACTTAATAAGGATGAAGAAGAGGATTTTGATGAAAATATAAAACAAGTTAGGGTAATTTTCAAAGTATTAAATGAAGAAATTGAATTAATTGAAACAACTACAGGGATAAAACCTCAAATAATTGTTTTAGAACATGCAAATGATGAAGAATTCAAAAAATTTATTATAAAAGAATGGGACAAAAATAAAGGAGAAGGACTTATTTAAAGTTGATTCTTAAACTACTTCATAGTTAGGTTTAATTGATACATAATATTTAAAAGGCAAAACAAAAAATGAAAAAAAACATAATAGAAGAACAAAGTATAAATGACAATAATTATAAAAAACTAAAAGAGCTTTTCCCTGATGCAGTAAGCATCGATGAGGATGGTAAATATATCATCGATAAAGAAAAATTGCAGATGAGTTTAGACCCTAGCAAAGCGAACATCAGAGAAGATGGATATGGGCTTAATTGGGTGGGGAAGAAGGAGGCTTATCATCGGGCGTTTTCAAAAAACTATAAGGTTTTGAAGCCGCTTAATGATGAGGCGAACTCTAAAAACTGGGATACTACTGAAAATATCCTCATCAAAGGGGATAATCTTGATGCCTTGAAGATACTGCGTCACAACTATTTTGAATCTATCAAGATGATATACATCGACCCGCCTTACAATACTAAAAACGATGGCTTTGTTTACAATGACAACTTCACAAGCTCTACCGAACAGACGCTTGAAGAGTTGGGGTATGACAAAGAGTACATTGACTACATAGAGAACATCCAAGGGGCGAAAACTCATAGCGGGTGGCTTTCGTTTATGTATCCGCGGCTTTTGCTCGCTCGGGATTTGCTTAAAGAGGATGGGGTAATATTTATCTCTATTGATGACAATGAGGTGGCACAGTTGCGGTTGCTTTGTGATGAAGTTTTTGGGGAAGATAGCTTTATAGCCGAATTCATTTGGAAAAAAAGAAGTGGCACAAATGATGCAAAAAATTTAGTTTCATCTGATCATGAATATATTTTATGTTATGGAAAAAATCAAGATATTTTATTAAATGGAAAAGAAAAAACATTTTATAATTATAAAAACCCTGATAATGACTCACTAGGTGCTTGGACATCTGGAGATTTAACCTGCAATAAAACAGCAACAGAGAGACCAAATCTGTATTATCCTATTATAGACCCTGAAACAGGAATTACTTATGAGTGTAATAAGAATAGGGTTTGGAGAACAACAAAAGATAAAATGGAAGAGTTTATTAAAAATAAAAAAATAATTTTTCCTAAAAATGGTAATGGTACACCAATGTATAAAAGACATAAGGATGAAGTACTATCCTCATATCAACCTATTAGCAGCTTACTTGGTAACTATTTAAATGCAAATGCGACTAAAGAGTTAAGAGGTATATTGGGAGAACAAATTTTTAGTTACCCAAAAGGTATTGAATTGATAAAAGTATTATTAGAGCAAGCAACACAAAAAAACGACCTAATCCTAGACTTCTTCGCAGGAAGCGGGACAACGGCTCATGCGGTGATGGATTTAAATGCAAAAGACGGTGGCAATAGAAAGTTTATTTGTGTGCAGTGGGCGGAAGAGACACCTCAAAAGAGCGAGGCACGAAAAGCTGGGTATGAGACTATTTTTGATATTACATGTGAGCGGATAAAAAGAGCTGGGGAGAAGATTCTGAATCAAGTTCAGAATGACGAAAATACGAAAATTCAAAGAGATGGATTGCTTCACTCCGTTCGCAATGACGAAAAAGATGGTGTTCGCAATGACGGAGACTCTGGCAGTAATGACGGTGGGCTTGATGTTGGTTTTCGTACTTTTGAAGTGGTGGAAGATGTCAAACAAAAAATCTATCAAAAATCACTAGAAGAGATGACGCAAGAGGATTTATTAAGCTTTATGAGTAAGCCTAGCATTGAGAACAACGAAGAGATACTTTACAACCTTTTTGTAGCGGAAAATCTGCCACTTAGTACAAAATACGAAACACTTATAGAAAACAAACTTTATCTTGCAAGCAATGTTGCTTTTGTATTGGGCGATATAACATCTGATGAGCTAGTAGAAAAGCTAAAAGAGAAAAAAGAGTGTGAGTATATCACTGTGTACTCTCCAAATATAAGTGATGACAAGTTTACGCTAGAGATTGAGAGCAATATCTCAAAAATCGGGATTAAGTCTGATAAGCTTAGATTTAGGGGCTAGTATGAGTGGCTTAACCAAAAACGAAAATCTTTTTGCTGACATAAAAGAGCTTATAGAGCAAACAAAACAAAATGTTGCTATAGCTGTCAATAGTGCTTTGAGTATGATGTACTGGAGTATCGGCAAAAAAATCAATGACGATATTTTGCAAAACAAGCGAGCGGATTACGGTAAAGAGATTGTCTCTACACTGTCGAGACAATTAAAAGAGCAATACGGGGATGGATACTCACTTAAAAATTTAAGACATATGATGAAGTTTCATGAGGTTTTGAGTGATTTTGAAAAAGTCTCTACACTGTCGAGACAATTGACATGGTCTCATCTCAAAGAGCTTATTTATTTTGAGGATAGCTTAAAAAGAGATTTTTATATCCAAATGACACTAGCCGATAGATGGAGTGTGAGAACTTTAAGAGGTAGAATAAACTCTATGCTTTATGAAAGAACTGCACTTTCAAAAAAACCCGATGAGCTTATACAACTAGAACTAGAGAACCTCAAAGGCGGCAATCCATCAAAAGATATTTTACTCAAATCCCCTTATATATTGGACTTTTTGGATCTAAAAGATAGATATCTTGAAAAAGATTTAGAAGATGCTATTTTGCGAGATATTGAGCATTTTATCTTAGAACTTGGAAGCGGTTTTAGTTTTGTAGCCAGACAAAAAATAATACAAATAGATAATGAAGATTTTAAAATAGACTTGCTTTTTTACAATAGAAAACTCAAAAGACTCATAGCAATTGAGCTTAAAATCGGGAAGTTTAAAGCTACTTACAAAGGGCAAATGGAGCTTTATCTTAGATGGCTTGACAAATATGAAAAGCAAGATGGAGAAGAGTCTCCACTGGGTATCATACTCTGTACAGGGAAGCAAGAGGAGCAAATAGAGTTGCTAGAACTTGAAAAAAGCGGTATACATGTAGCAGAGTATTTGACGGTATTACCACCCAAAAAACAGCTTCAAGCCAAACTTCATGAAGCACTGCGACTAGCAAAAGAGAGATACCATGTTGAAGATTAAGTTTGATAGACTAGACTATCAAGAACAAGCAGTAAACAGCATCAGCGATGTGTTTAAAAATATCGCTTTTGTGCCAAATGACAATCGTAAAAGCAACCCCTCTTTTGATTTGCAAACAAGTAAGAGTGTTTTGGTGCAAAATATTACAGATGTAAGAAAGTCTAACAAGGTAGATACGGGCGAGATAAGTATCAAAGATGAGCTTGTTATCGATACGCTTATGGAGACGGGGACGGGAAAAACTTTTACTTTTTTAGAGTCTGTTTATAGGCTCAATCGTGACTATGGACTTTGCAAATTTATCATACTTGTTCCATCAAATGCGATACGCCAAGGGACGATTAAAAACATCAACATCACAAAAGAGTTTTTTATAAAAGAGTACTCTAAGCACATATCTACCTATAACTACAGCGAAAAAACGGTGCTAAACTACATCAACGCAAGCGATCAAAATATTTCGGTACTCGTATCGACCTATCAGTCATTTAATAAAGCAACAAATAGTATCAACAAAAGTAAAATAGAACAGAGCCTTATCGGCAGAGCAAAGAGCTACATGCAAGCACTCGCACAGCTTCGCCCTGTTATCATCATTGATGAACCACATCGTTTTGAGGGGAAACAAACGGCAAAATATTTGAGTGAGTTTAAGGCTCTTTTTACTCTCAGATTTGGTGCAACATACAAAGGCGATGAGTACCAAAATCTTATCTATACTCTTGATAGTGTAGATGCTTTTAGTCGTGGACTTGTAAAGGCGATAAGTGTCGATACGGTGGGCCATGAAAATGTAGATGCCCACACGATAAAACTGCGAGAGGTAAAAGGGGCAAACCAAAAAAACTATGTGGCTTGCGTGGAGTACAAAGACATCAACGCTAAATCTCAAACCATAGAGCTGGAATATGGGGAAAATTTAGGTGAGAGGGCAGGCATCGAGTATCTTGCTAGTTATGTGGTTGAAAAAATCACAAAAAGTGAAGTGCTATTTACCAATGATATTTCATTACCTTTAGGAGAGAGCGAAAGTTACGGAATGCTTTTAGACGAGATGCAACGCGTCATCGTCGATACCGCTATAAAAAACCACTTTGAGAGAGAAGAGGAGCTTTTCAAGATGGGTATCAAATCGCTTTGTCTCTTTTTTATTGACAGGGTCGATAAGTATCTCACAGATGAGGGGATTAACGGAACATTGGCGCAACTCTTTGAAAAACTTTATCTTGCAAATTTGGAAGAAGTTTTAAAAAGAGATACGCTTGATGCAAAATATAAAGCGTATCTTTTAAAAACAAAAGAGAGTGCCAAAGAGGTGCATAGCGGGTACTTTGCCAAGTCTAAAAAAGAGGGGGATGAGGCAGAGGCGATAGAACTCATACTCAATAAAAAAGAGGAGCTTTTGAGCTTTGAGAGTGATTTGAGATTTATCTTCTCTCAATGGGCGTTGCAAGAGGGATGGGACAACCCAAATGTCATGACACTTTGTAAGTTAGCACCAAGTAACTCTAAAATATCAAAACTCCAACAAATCGGGCGAGGTCTTAGACTAGCGGTCAATCAAGAGGGAAAAAGAATCACAAAAGAGGATGAAAACTTTGACTTTGTCAATGAGCTTTTTGTGGTCGTGCCATCAACTGAGAAAGATTTTGTAAGCGCTATCCAAAATGAGATCAGCCAAAACAGCATCAAACAGGTTTCAAAAGTGTTTAACGAAGATACAATGGTAGATAATGCCATCGCAACAACTTCAAGAAATGCGGTTAAACTTTTGGATAAATTGGCTGAGATGGGCTTTATCGCTATAAATGATGAAGATATGAGTGAGATTGTACTCTCAAAAGAGGAGTACAACATAAGAGCCAAAGAGCTAGAGTCTCTTGATATAAAAGGGTGTGATAACGAAAAGTTAAAAGAGTATTTTGATAGTTTCTTCAAAACAACAAGTCGTATAAAAGCCAAAGAGAGAACAACCGCCAAAGACAAGGACAAAATAAAAATCCATCAAGAAAACTTTGCCAAGTTTAGAAAACTATGGGATATTTTAAACCATGACGCGGTTGTTAAGTATGATATAGATAGCGAGTCTTTGATAAAAAGTGCAAAAGAGAAAATCAATCAAAACTTCACAATAAGCACACAAGATATTATCATTAAAAGAGATAAAAATATTGAAGATAAAAACAAGCATGACAGTCAGAGTGATACCGTTATAGTCCAAAGTCACTCTATTTTCACACTTTATGAGTTTGTAAAAGCACTCTCAAACAACACAAAACTGAGTATGCAGACCGTGGCAAGAGTACTGGGAAAGATTGATAAAGAGAAATTTGATTTACTTTCAAAAAATGAAAATCTCTCACTCAAAAAAATAGAAGAACAGCTCATAAGTGCCATCTATGAGACCATCATCAATAAAATATCTTATGACATAAAAGAGATACGCACTTCAAATATAAAAGATAGCCTCAATGCGGGAAGTTTAGGCAGAGAGACCTACAAAATCACTAAAAAATCTATAAGAGAAAAATCGATTTACGATGAGAATTTTATGGAGGTCGATAGTGAGCTAGAAAAGACAATCATTGATGAATCGGACGATAAAAGGATTGTCGTATTTGGGAAACTTCCGCGGGTAAATATCCCCACGGCTCATGGGCGAAATTATAACCCAGACTTTGGATATGTGATAGAAGAGGGCGAAAAAAAAGAGCTGTATTTGGTAGTGGAAGCCAAGGGATACAATACATTTGAGGAGATAGGCGATAGTGAAAAACTCAAAATCAAAAGTGCCGAAGCTTTTTTTAAAGCCTTGCAAAACAAAGGTTTTGATGTGAAGTACAAAACCAAACTCAACAGTCCCGAGTTGTCGCAAATGATAAGCGAGATAGTGAGATAACTTTGTTTTAGGAGAGGCAGATGGCAAAAGTTTTGATACTAAGCGGTGCGGGCATCAGCGCGGAGTCCGGCATAAAAACATTTAGAGACAGCGACGGGCTTTGGGAAGAGCATGATGTAAGCGTTGTTTGCAACTATGACAGCATGCAAAAACACGAAGCGCTTACGGTTGAGTTTTACGACAAAAGAAGGGCAGAACTAGAGTTTAAAGAGCCAAACTATGCCCATAAAGTTGTAGCAAATCTAAAAAAGAGATACGGCAAAGATATAGCAGTAATCACTCAAAATGTGGACAATCTTTTTGAAAAGGCGGGGCTAGGCTCTGATGAGGTAATCCACCTTCACGGATTTTTAACGCAGCTTAAATGCCAAAACTATGAGTGCAATCTTATATTTGATGTAGGGTATAAAAGCCAAAAAGAGTTTAACGGAGGACTTTGCCCAAAGTGTCACACAAAGCTGAGACCAAACATCGTCTTTTTCGGTGAGATGGCGCCAATGTACGAGGAGTTAAGCAGGCAGATTCGGGACTGTGAACTCTTAGTCGTCATAGGTACGAGCGGAAATGTCATAGGGGTAAATACGATGGCGCACTTTACACAGAGGTCTATTTTGAACAACTATGAGCCAAGCAGTGCCATAAACGAAGCGTATTTTTCAAAAGTGCTTTACAAAAAAGCGACAGAGGCGATTGACGATATAGCTGACGAGATAGAGGGGTTTTTAGAACTCAAATAGTCATACGAAGCGAACGCTTCTGCAACGGAAGGGTCAAATCTTTATATAAAAGATTTGGGGGCACCCACCGTGAAGCCTAAGAGAGCGAGTATGAGTTATGGCAGAGGTCCAAAATAATCTCTTCCATCTCCTCGAGCGGTGCGTTTATAGTGTTTTCAAACTGGGTGCGGTTAAAAGTCTGCTGACGTTTGGCAAGCTGTGCGGTGTGGGTGGAGATATTTTCTATCATCTTCTCAAGGCTGACTTTGCCATCAAGATACTCCAAAACCTCCACTATTCCTATGGAGTTCATTGAGTGCGGAAGCCTTGTGTATTTTTGCTCCAAGTGGCAAACTTCATCTATTAAACCAAGCTCAACCATCTTAATGGTGCGTTTTTTTATCCTCTGCCTTAAAACTTCCCTATCGACTTCTATGTTATAAATTGGGAGATTTTCTATAGTGGGTTTTGGCGGATTAGCTCTAAACCATTCGCTTGGAGTAAGCCCCGAAGCCTCGTAGATGAGAAGTGCTTTTTCTATTCTGTATCTGTCATTCGCAGATATATTTTTCATATACTCGCCATCTTTTGCACATAAAAAATCATAGCTCTCTTGCAGATTTAGCAACCTTTTTTGTACTCTTTTTTTTGCATCTTCGTCTATCTTTGGAATCTCGGATAGTCCATCAACAAGGGTTTTGAGATAAAATGAAGTTCCGCCTACGATTATGAGGTTTTTGCCCTCATCTTGGCACTTTTGTACCACCTCTTTGTATAGTTTTATAAAGATATCAACGCTAAAGTATTCATCAGGGCGCAAAACATCAATGCCGAAATGTTTAACCTCTTGAAGCTCTTTTTTTGATGGTTTTGCTGAGACGATATCTATCTCTTTGTAGATGCTAAGCGAGTCTATTGAGAGTATGTAGGCGCTAATTTTTTTGGCGATTTTTATAGCTAAATCGCTTTTTCCCGAAGCTGTTGGACCGATGATGGCTAGTTGAATCATGGCAAAATTATATCATTTTAAATCAACTTTGGGTAAAATAGAACAAAAAAAGTGCCAAGGTTCAATTTGAAGCGATACATCGATAAAGTTAGAGATTTTAATGAACTTGTAATGTTTGAACACTCCATCTTTTCGCTCCCTTTTATCTTTATAGCAATGATAGTCGCTTCAGATGGCTGGTTTGGCTTTTGGCTGCTTATTTTAGGGGTTTTTGCGGCAATAAGTGCAAGAAATTTTGCGATGGGCTTAAACAGATTTGCCGACAGAGACATAGACGCGCTTAACCCAAGAACACTCTCAAGACCAAATGTTGACGGCAGACTTGATGCGGCTTCCATTTTGATATTTACCGCCGTTAACGCTCTCGTCTTTGTTTTGGTGGCATATATGATAAACCCGCTGGCATTTGCCCTTAGTTTTCCCATACTTGCAGTTCTTGGGAGCTACTCGTATTTTAAGAGATTTTCATCGCTTGCACACATAGTTCTGGGCATATCGTTGGGACTTGCTCCTATTGCCGGAGTTGTTGCGGTAAGTGCCGAGATAACACCGTGGTCTGTTATGCTGAGTCTAGGCGTAATTTTCTGGGTAGCAGGTTTTGACCTTCTCTACTCGCTTCAGGATATGGAGTTTGACAAAGAGAGAGGTTTGCACTCTATCCCATCAAAATACGGCTCAGATGCGACGCTTAAAATCTCTGCCTTTTTTCATCTTCTGACGATAATTTTCTGGTTTTTGTTCGTCTGGGTTGCAGGACTTGATATATTTGCCTACAGCGCAGTTGCTTTGAGCGCTTTGATGCTTAGTTATGAGCACTACTTGGTGCGCAAAGATTTTACAAAAATCGACCGTGCTTTTTTCACGGTAAACGGCTATCTGGGCATCGCATTTTTTATCTTAATAGTTTTGGAAAAGGTTTTATTATGAGCCCAAGATTGGTCCAAGCACCCATTGATATAGTTTTTAGCAAAATAGACTCGGACAAAGAGGCTTACTACAAAGAGTATCAACAGTTAAGCGAGAGTGACGATGATCCCATAAACCAGTGGCTTAAAATAGCAAAGGCAAGAGGCGACACGTCAGATACCGACCCAGTTTTATTAAATCTTATCATAGAGCTTCATAGAAAAATAGACTCACTGGAGCGCTTTTTAAAAAATGAGGAGCCAAAGAGATTGCCTCTGGCAAATGAGGCAGAGATAGAGTCTATCGGATTTGAACACTTTAAGCTTGCGGGCAATCCCCTTGAAGAGGGAGTCGAGTACTACGGCAGAGTTATGATGCCTGTTCATCCAAAAAGAGACGTGGCAGTTTTTTTTACAGCTTTGGATAGATCCCTTGCAAAAATTACAAAGATACATGAGCGCGATGAAAAAGAGTGGGGCGTCTATTTGACGGCAAGAGAGAGGGTGCTTATCCGTGAAGCAAAAGAGAGCAGAGAATGAATCTTAATCTTGAATCTATAAACATAGAGTATTTGGTAGTTGCGATGGCAGCTATGATTTTATACCTTATCTACTATGTATTTACAAAAGATTCAGAGTACAACAAAAATATACGCGCGGTTGCTACCGTTGCAGAAGAGCTAAACAGAGAGATTTTTTACCTGAAGAAAAAGCTAAGCGATACTCAAGCAAGTATCAAAAAAAACAGTTCGCGCATGAATGACGAGGAGATTTATCAAGAGGTTGAGAGAACGGTTTATGATATGGTTAAGCCGATTTCGCTCTCGCTTAAGAGACTTGAAGATAGCATCCATATGATAGAGGGGCAAATAGAATCCAGACTCTCATCTCTTGAGAGTGGAGTGAAGCAGATATCCATTCCCGCATCCATCCACGGAAACGATGATGAGAAGATTATATCGCTCTACAAACAGGGAATCGGTTTGGAGACTATCTCAAAAGAGCTCCATATATCTAAAGCAGAAGTTGAATTTGTGCTAAAAATCAACAAAATAAAGTAACCGCGATATGGCAGACAGACAACTCTTTACCCTAGCATCACTTCTTATCGGCATAAGCATAGTTTTAACATATTCGCTCTCGGCATATATAACGCTGCTTTTTGAATTAAATCAGTTTCATTTTGCAATCCGTCAAGCAGCTTTTGGATTTTTAAGTATATTTATTATTTGGCTTTTGGCGCAGGGAGACCCCGACAAGCATCTTGCCCCAATCGGATTTACGCTATTTATCGGCTCGACCATACTTATGGTTGCTATGCCCTTTTTGCCTGAGTTTTTGGTCTCGGCGGTCGGCGGAGCAAAGAGATGGATAAAGGTTTTTGGCTTTTCGCTAGCACCCGTTGAGTTTTTTAAAGTCGGCTTTGTTTACTTCTTGGCATGGAGTTTTTCAAGAAAACTCGGGCATCACGGCGGTATGGGCGTAAAAGAGGAGTATATCCGTTTTGCTCCATATGGAATTGTTTTTATAGGAGCGATGTTTGTTATCGCTTTTGTCCAAAACGACTTGGGGCAAGTTGTCGTGCTTGGACTTACGCTTCTTTTTATGCTTATGTTTGCGGGAAGCAGTTTTAGGTTCTTCTTGACGCTTCTTGTGGGAGCCGTGCTCTTTTTCCTATTTTTCATATTTACGGCAGAGCATAGGATTTTGCGTATAAAATCGTGGTGGGCACTCGCACAGAACAACATTTTAGAGATTTTCCCCGAATACATAGCTACACAGCTGAGAGTCCCGACCGAGGTTGAGCCCTACCAGATAGGACACTCTCTAAATGCCATCCACAACGGAGGACTCTTTGGCACAGGAGTCTCAAACGGAACATTTAAGCTTGGTTTTTTGAGTGAAGTTCATACGGACTTTGTTTTGGCGGGACTTGCGGAGGAGTTTGGCTTTTTTGGGGTTTTGGTTGTTGTAATCATATTTATGTGGATGCTACAGAGAATTTTTAAAATAGCAAACAGAGCGGTTGATTCAAAAACATATCTTTTTAGTCTTGGAATGGCGCTTCTTTTAGCTTTTGCATTCTTGGTAAATGCGTACGGCATCAGCGGTATTACTCCGATTAAGGGAATTTCAGTGCCGTTTTTAAGCTATGGGGGCTCGTCTGTTTTGGCCGCCTCCATCGGAGTTGGAATGGTTCTTATGATATCAAAAAAAGTGAAGATGAAATAATTATGTATATATTGGAAGATAGATGAAGATCTGCATTACGGGCGGCGGAACGGGCGGACATTTGATGATAGCCGAAGCCTTGGTTGAAGCCGCGGCACAAGAGGGGCACGAAGCCATCTTTATAGGCTCGATGAGCGGTCAGGATAGAAGATATTTTGAGTCTCACAGCACATTTAGCCATGTCTATTTTTTAGATACCACGGGTGTGGTAAACCAAAAAGGCATAGGCAAATTAAAAGCTCTTTGGCGCGTTGTAAAAGCCTTTTTTGCCTCAAGAATAATTTTAAAAAAGCATAACATTGAGGCTGTTTACAGTGTTGGGGGATTTTCTGCCGCTCCTGCATCTTTTGCCGCTCTTAGCAGATTTTCACCCCTTTTTATACATGAACAAAATGCGGTTGAAGGAAGATTAAACTCGCTTTTAAAACCGTTTGCCAAGAGGTTTATCTCCGCGTACGATAAAAACTCTCCTATAAAAGGCTATCCCGTAAAAGAGCTATTTTTTAAGAGTGCTAGAGTCAGGGAGAAGATTAAAACGGTTATCTTTTTAGGAGGCTCACAGGGTGCCAAAGCCATAAACGATTTAGCACTTAGCGTTGCCAAAGAGTTTCAAAGCAGAGGCATAAAGATAATCCATCAAGCAGGTGAGAAGGATTTTGAGAGAGTAAAAAACGCTTATGCAGAGCTAGGCGCAGAAGCTGAGCTTTACGCTTTTACAAAAGAGATGCCATCATTGATGTCAAAGGCGGATTTGGCGGTTAGCCGCTCGGGTGCGAGCACTCTGTGGGAGCTTTGTGCAAACGCTCTTCCGGCATTTTTTATCCCGTTTCCTCATGCCGCAGGTGACCATCAATACTATAACGCAAAGTTTATAGTCGAGGAGAACATGGGGTGGTGTGAGCGCGAGAGCGAGGATTTAAGAGCCAAGCTTCTATCGCTTTTAGATGAAAATCTTAAAGAGAAAAGCAGTGCTTTGATGAACCATTCAAGCAGAGATGTCGCAAAGAAGATGATTTTAGACGTAGCAGAGGTCTTAAATGCTTAAGGAGCTTGCCGCTGATTTGGTAGATCTGATTTTTGAGTGGGGATATCTTGGAATATTTCTACTTATGACCATTGAGAGTTCATTTATTCCTTTTCCAAGCGAGATAGTTCTTATTCCCGCAGGCTATTTGGCATCAAAAGGCGATATGAACATAGGTTTTATTATGGCAAGCGCTCTTGGCGGCTCAATGGCGGGAGCATTTGTAAACTACTATCTTGCACTGCTTCTTGGCAGAAAAATTCTTCGTAAATATGGAAAATATTTCTTTATAGACGAAAATGCCATAGAGAAGATGGACAGCTACTTTGAAAAACACGGCCATATCTCTACGTTTATAGGAAGACTCATTCCGGGCATTCGTCAGCTTATCTCCATACCTGCAGGTTTGGCTCGTATGAATTTAGTCGTTTTTTCGACATACACGGCGCTTGGAGCAGGGATTTGGGCTCTTATTTTGGTGATGCTGGGCTATCTGATAGGTGAAAATCAGGAACTAATAGATACCTATTTAAAACAGATAACAATTGTGGTCTTGGTTGCCCTGGGTTTATTGGCTCTGTGGTATGCTTATGTTCAAAAAAGCA
>KB226262.1_pt18 | contig 20958 bp, 11 predicted proteins | sample 524768 | NCBI WGS metagenome assembly AMQJ01 (sample SAMN00998488, study PRJNA167727) | sediment metagenome | isolation source: subsurface aquifer sediment | place: USA: Rifle, Colorado | collected Aug-2009
TTTAGAATTTCATTTTTGTTAAAGTAAGATTTTAGTCTTTTAGAATGTTTAGATAAAAACAAAAGTGCAATAATTAATCCTGTGTACTGTGCAAGAACAGTTCCCAATGCAACTCCATCGGATTTCATTCCGAATACTTTAATAAACAAAATATTAAATATAATATTCAACAGATTAATTACAATCGCCAGTATCATTGGGATTTTTGCATTTTGCATTCCAATATACCAACCCGAAATGGAATATATAGCCAATGTAGCAGGGGCTGCCCATATTCGAATGTAAAAATATTGTCGTGCAAAGAATTCAACTTCATCACTTCCATTGATGATAAAAAAACTCAATAAATCAATTGGTTTTTGGATGATTAGCAGAAAAATTGAACCTAAGGCACCAACAAAAATAGCCCGGTATAAAACTTGAAAGCTCTCTCGAAGGTCCTTTTTGCCGTATGATTGAGCTGTAAAACCACTGGTTCCCATTCTTAAAAAGCTAAATCCCCAGTAAATAAAATTAAAGATCATGCTTCCAATGGCAATTGCTCCTATGTAAACCTTCGAATCTAAATGACCGACCAGGGCCAGATCAACAATCCCAAGCAAAGGAATGGTAATATTACTAATGATGTTTGGTATGGCAATATTTAATATTTTCCTGTTCAAAGATTCTGATTTTAGAATACGAAAATAATTTTTTAAAAAAGATTAAACAATCGGATTTATTCTTTGTTATAAAGTTTAGTTAATTAGAATGAATCTAAATTGAATTGTTTAACTTTTAAAATATATAAATTATGGCTTTTGAATTACCAAAATTAGGATATGATTATGATGCACTAGAACCTTATATTGATGCCAGAACAATGGAAATACATCATACAAAGCATCACGCAGGATATACAAATAATTTGAATAATGCAATAAAAGGTACTGATTTAGAGAACAAATCAATTGAAGATATATTAAAGAATATTTCAAAACAATCGGTAGCAGTAAGAAATAACGGTGGTGGTTTTTATAATCACAAATTGTTTTGGGAAATCATGTCACCAAAAGGGGGAGGTGAACCAAGCGGAAAATTACTTGATGCTATTGGAAAGGATTTTGGCTCATTTGCTGAATTTAAAGAACTATTTAATAAAGCTGCAGCTACTCGGTTTGGATCAGGTTGGGCATGGCTGGTAAACCAAAATGGGAAATTAGTTGTTTCATCAACTCCAAATCAGGATAATCCTTTAATGGATTTAGCTGAAGTAAAAGGAACTCCGATATTAGGTCTTGATGTTTGGGAACATGCTTATTATCTTAAATATCAGAACAAACGACCTGACTATATTGATGCCTTCTGGAATGTGATAGACTGGGATCAAGTGACTAAGCGTTTTGTTTAGTTTTCTGCCTGTACGCAGGTGGGTTTAATAGTGTAATTTAGATTTCGAAAGGGGCCGGGGATTTTTCTCCGGCTTTTTTAATTCAGAAAAGCCCCCAAAATTTATATTTTGGAGGCTTTTTTTATTTTCTTGGATATTGTTTAAAAACTATTTTGCAATTTTATTAATTATAAATCGGTTATTTGTCCGGTTCCATAATACGCATTTACTGTATAAGTTGAACCTGGAATAACATTATAAAAAGTCGAAGTTGAATATGATCCATAGTCACCCGAATGATTGCTTGTTGTTCCACTACTCATAAAATCGTTTATATTTCTGGCATATCCTTTTCCTGAATTTATTAATTCCAGATTACTAAGAACTCCTGAAGAATTTACTTCGGCTCTAAACTCAGCTCCTGTTCCATATCCAGCTAATGATGTAATTGTAACTAATGGAGGATTTCCTGGGTCATAATTATTTCCTGTAGATATCCAGCTATAACTTGTGTTTAATGTACTGTCAGTACCTAAATTCGAAGAATAATAAAACGCATTTGCCTGGCTGCTTTCATCAACTGTAACTGTAAAAGTTGGTGCATTATCATATCGGCCCTCTGTTGAAAGAATACTGATATTATTTGAATAAATACTTCCACTATTAATAAACGCATATGACGAAAGGCTGTATGTACTTATACTTTCTACTCCATCAATTACATATGTTTTCTTAATCGTTGGCATAGTTATATAACCACTACCATGATTACTAATTTTAACATTATAGTATAATTTGAACTTGAAACTAATTTCTGCTCCGGTTCCACCATTAAAATTAAGATTAATTGTAGGTTTTGTTGAATACTTTGCATTACGATCGCTGGTGTTACCGTAGTTACTCCAGCCGTCAATACTAACTAATCCACCATTTTTTTCAAATGTTAATTGTACACGTGCAGTATCTAGTCCTTTTGTATCTGGAGAAAAGAAAGCCCAAATTGTGGTATCAGAACCGGTAATACTTGGGAAATATCCACTACCTGAATTAAGAATTGCCCAACTACTTGCAGAAACTGAAAGGTATGATGATGAAGTATCAACTTCGGTTGTAAGTTCAAATCCAGTACCTGGATCCTCAGGTGCAGCAATAGTGATTAGTGCACTAGGAACGGCAGGAATATCAGTTGGATTAGTGTTTCCGTCAATGTCATAATATGCATTATGAGTTTCAACAGAGTATTTATTGTTAACACTCACTCCTGCAGTTCTCATAGCATCAATGGAATAGAAACGAACAGAAATATAATCACTACCTGTTGAATTAACAGGGACCTTAACTTCATATTTACCTTCAGCATCAGAGATCCCAACAAAAGCTTTTGCACTGCCGTTTGGTAAATATGTATTATAAACTCTTACTTCAGTTCCAACAACAACCTCTTTAGTTCTGTTGGTAAGATCAGTTTCAATAGTTAATTGTCCTTTTACAGTAACAAGATTTTGATCAGCTAATGAATAAATAGATACAGTAGCCGATACAGTTGCTTGTCTGTAATCGTTAGGAGTGGTAGAAACGGTAGTAAAAGTTTTTGTATAGTTTGTTTTACTTACATAAACATTAAGATTTCCTCCAATTTTCACATTTTCAAAAACAACCATTCCAGTAGCGTCAGTTGTTTTCTCAACAGTTATCCCATCAATAACAGTGCTAATAGTTGCAGAATCAACCGGTAGATCAAAATTTGATTTATCGGTTACCGCAATAATAAGATCTACTTCTTGTAATGCTTGCATAGCATCTTCTTCAGTAAATGTGTCTTTCTCGCAAGAATTGAATGCAAGTCCTGATATTAGAGCAAATACAATAAATTTTAGAACATTTTTCATAATTTTTATTAATTAAGATTTAACAATTATATAATTATTTATTTTTTTTAAAATCCAAATCCCACTGTAAAGTACATGGTATTATTTTGAAGATCACCGGTTATTTGTGGTAAACCTCTATAACTATATCCTTTATAAACGGGCATCATACCATATCGGTAACGGGCATCTATAAGGATGTAATTGCTCTTAAACACAGGGATCTCAAAACCTAAACCTGCTATTATCCCGATATTATAATCTTCAATATTACTGGTAATGTTTTCTTCGCTTGTGTATGTGCTTACATTTCCAATTTCAGTAAGGATTGTTGTCTCATGTTTTACACCAGAGTGAATATTATATCCAAATGCTCCTCCTGCTACAATAAATATTTTAGAGGCACCTAGGGGTAAGGAATATTTTAGCATTAAAGGGATATCAAGATTGTTTAATGTTACTTGTTGATTATCTGTTTTTATATCAATCCATGAATAATTACTTAAATCCCAGGAGTGTTCAATTCTTAATAACTGGCCTCCTTCTTGTAAATAATTGACCTCAAGTTGTATGGCCAGTTTACTGTTTAAATTGTATCCAACAAAAGCACCTCCTGTGATTCCTTGTTTTTCGTTAGTGTGTGGTTGTTGGTTTGTAAACTGACTCATTGAAGTACCAAACTTTCCTCCATAATAAATATTTTCAAGTATCGAAGAACTACTTTCCTGTGCAGTAGTCTTTCCTGAAAAATACAAGCATGTAATTCCTACAAAAAGAAAATGTGTGATTTTAATTTTTAGAAATTGATTCCTAAATAAATGTTTCATAATTTAATAGTTAGTTTTTATAATTTTCTTAATAGAACTGTTATAAAATAAGATTGTTAATAAATTGAAGCGAAAATACAAGTTTTGATCTTTTTTATTTAAGGAAATAATTAAACGTGGGAGTTTCTTAATTTATCGTTAAGATTTCTCTGATTATCGCATTTAAATTGATTTAATAAATATATAAATGGCCTTTGTTGAGTATAATTTATAACTTTGTTATATAAAGAATTAAAAATATAAAACAAATACAATTATGTCATTCGAAATCCCAAAATTACCGTATGCTTATGATGCTTTGGAGCCTGTTATTTCAAAGCAAACATTGGAATTCCACCACGATAAGCACCACGCTGCTTATGTAAATAATTTAAACAACCTGATAGTTGGAACAGAGTTTGAAAATGCCGATATTGTTGATATTATTATGAAATCAAAAGGAGGTATTTTTAATAACGCAGCTCAGGTATGGAATCATACTTTTTACTTTGATCAGTTTGGTAAGGATAAGCTTAAGCAACCCAAAGGAAATTTATTAGATGCAATGAACACAAGTTTTGGATCTTTTGACGAATTTAAAGAGAAATTTTCAGTGGCAGCAAAAACATTATTTGGTTCAGGTTGGGTATGGCTTATTAAAAAGACAAACGGGAGCCTTGAGATTGTTCAAACTTCGAACGCAGCAAACCCGTTAACTGAAGGATTAATACCAATTCTAACCTGTGATGTGTGGGAACATGCCTATTATTTAGATTACCAGAATAAACGACCCGATTATGTAAGTAGTTTTTGGGATATTATTGATTGGGATATAATTTCCGGAAGATATTAATGTAAAACCTACGAGGGTTTAAACCCTCGTAGAAATTAAGATACAGGTCTTCACAAAGTATGACTAAATCTTTTTGGAAAACCTCTCTCATTTTGTAAGCTGTAAGACCTTTTCTTTATAATCATTTTAAATTAGGCAATCAGGTAGGTTGATACCTTTTTATTAAAGTGATTTTTATATCTTCGAATCAAAATTTGATATTTTAAATTATGTATGTCCGCTTTTATGCATAATGAACTTATTGATTTTCTTCTTTTGCCCCGTACCCTAAAGGGAGAGAAGAAAATCAATTACACCCTTTAGGATTTGGGGCAAATAATTGATTTTCTATATAATAACAATCTAGTATGCATAAAAGCGGACAATCAATTTTAAATAATTACAATTAAAAATATGCATTATGAGCTCTTTAAAAGGAACACGTACAGAACAAAATCTATTAAAATCTTTTGCAGGTGAATCACAGGCAAAAAACAGGTATGAATTTTTTGCAAAAGTTGCAAAGAAAGAAGGTTATGAACAAATAGCAGAATTTTTTCAAGAGACCGCTATGCAGGAGCAAACGCATGCAAAAACATTCTTTAAATTTTTGGAAGGTGGAATGGTTGAAATAACAGCTACTTACCCAGCGGGTGTAGTTGGAACAACAGCTGAAAATTTGAAGGCAGCAGCCGAGGGCGAAAACGAAGAATGGACAGAATTATACCCTGAATTTGCAAGAATAGCTGAAGAGGAGGGATTTAAGAAAATTGCTACAGCATTTAAACTAATTGCAAAAATTGAAGCCGAACACGAAGCACGATATCTTAAACTTCTTGCAAATATTGAAGAGGGTAAAGTTTTTGCACGAGAAGAAAAAGTTCGTTGGGTTTGCCGTAAATGTGGTCATGTGCATGAAGGTAAAACTGCTCTTAAGAATTGTCCTACTTGTGGACATCCAGAAGCTTATTTCGAAATTGAAAAAACAAATTATTAGTACATAAAGTAAAACGGGCATTTCTACCTGTCGGCAGACAGGCCTGCCCGTTCTTTAGTTGAACTGTTTTTAAAATTTTGATATATGCTTAAAGATTTAATATTAAAAAACCGAAGTTACCGAAGGTTTTATCAGGACTATAAAATATCAATTGAAGATTTAACAGAATTGGTTGATCTGGCGCGTTTATCAGCATCGGGGCGTAATCTTCAGGCTCTTAAATATTACTTATCTGCTGATTCAAGCACGAATGAAAAGATCTTTTCAACATTAGCCTGGGCAGGTTATTTAAAAAACTGGGATGGACCGGAAGAAGGAGAGAGGCCTTCGGGATACATTATAATTCTTGGTGATACTCGATTAACAAACAATTTTATGTGCGATCACGGAATCGCTTCACAAAGCATGCTTCTGGGTGCGGTTGAAAAAGGATTAGGTGGATGTATTTTTGCTTCAGTAAAAAGAGAAAAGTTAAAGGAGCTATTAAAGCTTGAAGATTATTTTGAAGTACTATTGGTATTAGCTATTGGAAAACCAAAGGAAAAAGTTGTTGTCGAAGATGTTATCGATGATGATATTAAATATTATCGCGACGAGAATCAGATTCATCATGTTCCGAAACGATCTTTGGATGAAATAATAATTAGCTAAAAACGGGGAGCAGAAAAATTAATATTCGCCACAAACCTGCCTGACGGCAGTCAGGGTCACTAAATCACAAAGATTCACTAAATTAAAACAGGCTGATTATTTGTTTTTTGTGATTCTTTGAGCCTTTGAGTTTTAGTGGCTAATTATTATTTTTAATCTACTCGCCCCCCCTTTTAATTCTTTAGAATTTATAATTTAATTTTAATGTAAATTCTCTGGGTGAAGATGGATACATTGCTTCGGCAAGTTCGTAATCACCATAAGGTTGAATATAACCATAATCACTGCCCAGTAAGTTGTATATACCTATACCCAGATCAAGATTCTTTATTCCAATATTTCTAAATAGCAAAAACGCATTTGCTAAAAGAACAGGATCTTGCTTCGATTGTTCCAGATCGCTAGTAATAAATCCGTAAGTTTCACTCATATAAACTAAAAAAGGAGCAAAAGAAATATTCTCTGTAAGATTGTAAGAGCCTTTTAGGGTAATCTTATGCTGAGGACTTCCTTTCATTAAATTTTCCTTTGTTATTCCAATTGGATACTCTACCTGGTAAGGAACTACATTATTCATATCCTTTGCAGTATAATAAGAATATCCCAAATTCATCGACCATTTATAATATTTAACCATATATTCAAATTCTAATCCTCTCGAACCGGTTTTGTCCTGATTAAAATAATATTCTTCATCAGCATCAATATCCCATACATAAATAATGGGGTCGTTAATTACAATGTTGAATAAGTTAGACGTAATAAACATATTATCATTTAATTTATATCCCAGTTCAAGTTCTATAACATTTGTTGTTTCAGGCTCAATATCTTCATTTAAGTTGATGTTCTCGAAGGAAGGAGTTCTGAATGCATTGCTATACAGTAATTTGTAATGGAATTTATCATATGCTTTTGTAATCCCTATACGAGGGGAAAAACTTGAACCAACTTCCGAGTGATTGTCAAAACGGGTTCCAACAAAGAAATTTGTAAATTTTGTTTTTAAGTTAGCCTGAACATAAAACGATAAAGTATTAAAAGAAACATCCTTTTTACCATTATAAAATGTTACTTCGGGATCAGGGTCTTTATCTTCGGCATAATCATATTTATAAACAATTCCACCAATAACATCAATTTTTTCTGTGGGCTGGTAAACTAAATCAACTTCCGCTTTAAGTTGGGAGTAAGACTTCTTGTAATACCAGTCTTCGGTTGAATACCACCAGGGCATTTGATTTTTATAGTTTACTGTAGGTGTAATCTGAAACTTATCACTTGCTTTAATGTTGTATTTAAGTTCACTATATAAATTGTGAAATCTGTTTCGTTCCGGAATATCATATCCTGTAGCATTAGGAATATAATCATCAAAGATGAAACGTGTTGAAAGATCTTTGAATTTTAATCCTAAGTTCATGTTTACAGTTTGGTAATCAGAGTATCCATCTGTCATATCATAGGTATCTCCATACAAGTCGGTAAAGTCAATATTTGATCTTGTACCATTTGCATAAAATGATTTAAAATCAATTTCAAAATCATTCATCTTTTTACCATAATTTAAACCTGCAGAAGTTCTGCTTATCTTATCAGAATATGTACCTCCGGTTCCATAAATCTCTACACCATTTATCGCTTTAGCTGATTTGGTTGTTATATTAATAACTCCTAATTCGGCATAACCACCATATAAAGAAGATCCCGGTCCACGAATAATTTCAATTTTCTCGATTTGATCAACCGGAACATGATTTCCAAATTGCATTGTAGTATACATTCCTTCGTTAAACTCTTGTCCGTCAACAAGGATAAGAACTTTGCCTTCATGTCCCCAGTTACCTCGCGATGAAATTCCAATTACACCGTCTACATCGTAACCAAAATTAAAACCTGGTATTGTTTGTAAAATGTCAATTAGGTCGCGTGAACCACTAACTTTAATGTCTTCTGAAGTTACAACAGAAACTATTCCCGGAGTTTCCCTGGGAGTGAAACTGGTTTTTGATGAAGTGGTCATACTCATGTTTAAGAGTTCATCAATAGATATTCCAAGTTTATTTGCTAAAACCATCAGGTCTTCCAAAGGGAGTGCTAATAAATCAGTATAACTTAGATTTGAAATTTCAGAACGTGAAATTGTATTGATATCTATTGAATCAACCTGTGCTTTAATATCATAAAAACTTATGATTATGATTAGGATGCTTAGTATATATCTTTTCATGTGTTTATTTTTTTAATTGTTTTTAAGGTCACATGGAATCGCATAATTAAAATAAACATTTTGTTTGGTATGTAAATGTCTATTTTACTTATGCTTATTTCATATTTTTTTATTAACATTTTAAATTTAATTAACTTCTTTACCCAATAAAAGCAACTGACCACTCAAAATAAGCTTTCTGTTTGTAATATTGTTTTTATTGATTTCAAAGCTTATTTTCCCTTCATTTGTTATAAAATTTATTCCGGCGCCATTTTTACATCCGTTATCCATCTCTGTTACGATTAGTACATTTTGATTACCCGATTTCGCAATGCAATTAGCTAATTCCTTATATTTATTTTGTGGGATATATACAATCTGGCAGTGGCTTACTTCATCAATACTTAGTATATCTTTAATAATAAGCTTGTTTGTTCCAACTACTTTGACTTTTGCAATGTTTTTTAGTTCATCAGATAGTTCTTTGTTGTCTAGAACTGAGATTATAAATTCGTTATTCGAGATATTGGGCCATTCTATATATTTTGTAAAATTATACATGATTATGGCTTTAAACTTACTTTGTTGACTATACGTACTCCCTGAAATGAACAGGAGAAGAATCAGCCAGCTAAAACAGAACTTTAGGCACTTCATAGATATTTTTCTTTTTTAGGTTTAATAAAAAGCTTGCTCTATCAAATTTCTAATCTAATTTTCATATTTGGAATAAAAGGAGAGTGTTGTTAAACATAAAAGCACTTTCTTACATAAGAATTTAAAAAATACGTATGAATAGTTGAAAGAACAGGACGAAAATAAGGAGAAAAGGGGGATTACATGATAAAGTTGTGGAATATCAGAATCACCAAATACTGATTTGATCATTTTCATGATTTAAATACACTTTTTTGGCTTGACCCAAAAAAGTGTCAAAACCTGCCAGCCGCAGGCAGGAAAGTCAAGACAAAACAACACTTCATCCCGCTCTGAAATAAATTAAGAATTCCTAACAAAGTAAGCAAGCTCCTATGTTGGAATTCAATAATTTATTCCATTCACGCTCTCGCGTGGCCCGTCGTTTTGTCTGGCCAGCGCTTAATCAAAGTTTATTAAAAAGTGTAAATCAACTTAAAGCAGGTGTGGTGGGAATCCGAAATGAGTGCGGAATTGTTGATAATCACCATGCGATTACCGTTGATAATTAAGAAGACTGGGGAAAAACATTCTTGAAATACAATATTTATAAAAGATTCGGATAGATTATCAAAATTCGTTCATTTCGGTTGATTTTGGTTCTTTTATCAAGAAAAGAACAATAAGAAACAAATTGTTATTAAAAGATCATTCATGAGATGTAGAAATACAATTCCTCAATCTTAACCAATGTAAATTATAATTCATTTAATAAAATACTACAATGTTCTATTCTAATAATGTAAATATTAAGTTTTGTCAATACTAGTTTTGCTAACGTTTCACCTTTACAAGAGGTAATCTTTTTGAAGGCTTTTAGAACAACTTTAAAAAGGGTGAACGATACCACTTTCTTTTTATACAGAGGAACAAGGATTTACACTTATTTTTTTAGCATCCCACAAGAATATGAAGTAATTCAGAAAGGGTCTTGAATTATTAAATAATCAGACTGTTACATAAAAAAAGATGCCTGTTGAATCAGGCACCTTTTTTTAAAAGCTAATGAATTTATTGAAGAATTATTTTTCGGATAAATACTTCGTCATTAATTTTAAATTTAAAATAATAAACTCCCCGAGTAAAAGGTGAAACATCAATTTGTTCTAATGAATTTTCGATTTTAGATAATTTATTATTGTATAGTATCTGTCCGCTCGAACTTACAATCTCAATAATTATATCTGTTGATTTCTGGTTATCAATCTGAATCATTAGTTTCTCCGATGCCGGATTTGGATAATAACTGATTTGGTATCCATCACCCTGGATAACATGATCGATTCCGGTTGTTATTTTTTTACAGTAAATACTTCCAACACCCTGACAGCCGTACTGGTCGGTTACAGTTACGGAATATGAGCCTGTTTCACTAATAACTAGTGTTGACTCAGTACTACCGCCAGTCCATAAATAGGTTAAATAACTTTCCGAAGTTGATATCTCATAGGTTGCAGAAGTAAAAGATATGGTGTCGTTAGCACCTAATATTACTTCAGGAGCAGAAATATCGATATTTGTTCCTGTAGTTAGTGTATCATTGCTTACATTACCATCATCGGCTAGTTTAACAAATGGCTTAAACTTGTACACCTTGGCTGATGAGAATGAAATTTCATCTGCAAAAGTGTGTTCTCGTGTATCTCCTGCATCCATTGCGGCTGATAAGTTGAACGTTTCTGTTTTAGCGGTTCCGCCATCAACTCTGTAACCAACAGTAAAACTGGCACCCGGATTTAAATTTACCACACCTGAGTTTGTAATAATAATGTGAACCGGATATGTTTCTTCTTCATTCCAGCAATCCGATACAGGTGAAGTCATGCTGGTAACAGCTAAATCCGGTGTTGTTGTAAAGGTAACCTGAATAGTGTCGGCATCACTGCAGCCATAGCTATTGGTCACTGTAACCCAATATTTATTACTTGGGTTCTGATCGTTAATATCAACGGTGTAAGTTTGTGTTATTGTTGTTCCATCAAACCATGCATAACTTGAATAACCTGCACCTGCATTAATGGTATATTCAGTATTCCCCGTGTTCACATCCGGACCAAGGTCCAAAATAGGTTTTTGGTAAATAACCTGACGAGTAATTGCATCGTTAGTTTCAACATCAATACTTGCCAATTCGGCAAATAATTCAAATTCGTGAGTTTGGTTTGCCGATAAATCTGCTGGTTGTGTGAATGTGTAATTTACTGCAGCCCCAGGTAATAAATTTGAAGATAAATTAAACGATTCAACAACTGGTGTTCCTGAATTTAAAGTATAAGATGCATTAATTGTTTCTCCGCTTAATAAAAGATCCTGACTATTATTCATTATGGTAATACTTACAGTTTCAGATGATGACAGTTCACACTGACTGACTGGAGCTATAAGCTCAGTTGCTGCGATGTTGTAGGTATATACTTCAATTACATCAGATCCCTCGCAACCATAAGCATCTGTTACAGTTACTGCATATTGAGCAGAAGCAGGATTTGAGATTGTAAAAGTGCTGTTAGTTGATGCATCTTGCCATTCGTAAGAAGCATATCCTCCCGGAGCACTCAATACCGTTCCAACAGGATTTGTGGTATAAATATCTTCTCCTAAAGAGAAACTTGGATAGCCAACAGCATCAATGTCAACAGATAAATTGTCGTTAGCAACATTCACATCGTTAGGATATACACAACTTACTTCTATGTTATGAGTAGTTGCAGTTGTTAAATCAAGCATAGATGTAAAAGAATAATCGACAGTCGTTCCTGGGAGAAAATCAGCAGCTAAAGTAATTATTTCATTAACTGAAGTACTTCCATTAAGTGAATAACTGACAAAAATTGTTTCTGATGCGAGTAATGTATCCTCACTATTATTTAAAACCGAAATATTTAACACTTCATTATTTACAAACTCACAAGTAGTAGAAGGAGTATTAATAGATGCAATTCCAACATCATAAGTGTAAACCGTTAATTGATCATTTGCTGTACAGCCATTAATATCAGTTACAGTTACCGAATATAATTTTGTTGCAGGATAGCTTACATCTAATGTATTAGTTGTTGTTCCATCATTCCATTTGTAAAAATTATAACCACTTGGAGCTGCCAATGTAAGTGTTTCGGGTTCTGAGGTGTAAATATCATCTCCAATTTCTATACTTGGGTAACCAAATGTTTTAATTACATCAACTAAGGTATCATTATTATGATTTACATCTAATTTAAAATCGGTAAATAATTTAAAATTATAACTTGCAATAGCAGCAACATTCGCTTTCGTTGAAAAAGTGTAATTTATTGTTTGAGATGGATTTAAATCTGAACTTAGTATTAAAGTTTCAGAAACATGAGTTCCATCCAAAATATAACCGACAGGGATAGATGTTCCATTTACTAATGTATCCTGGCTAAAATTCTTAATAGTAATTCTAACACTTTCTGTATTTGAATGTGCACATGCATTTGCCGGAGCAAGAAAATCAATTACTCCCAAATTATATGTAATAATTTGAGTAGAATCAGTATCATTTCCACAATGTGCATCTGTAACTGTTACACGATATTCTTTAGAAGACTTGTTTGTAACAATAAGGCTATCATTGGTAGTACTTCCATCACTCCAGGCATAACTAACAAATCCTTCTTGTGCTACTAATATTACTGTATCTGCCTGAGTTGTAAAAATAGTATCATATGCCAAATTAACGTGAGGTTCTGGCCATGTACTAAAAGTATATTCCAACGTGTCATTGTTATGGTTTGCATCGATTTCAGACGAAGTATATATTTTTAAAGAGTGTTCTCCAATATCTGTTGCATCTATTGTGCTAATATTATTCAAAGTTACAACACCTGATGCTCCAACATTTAATATTGGGTTTACTTCAATCGAAGGTCCTTCATCATACTCATAGAATAATTTAGTATTCTCAGAGCTATATATATTATCGCTATAGTTTTTTATTTCAATATTTAAAGCTGTTGTTGCAGAAGCAAAATCTTCACATATATTAACTGGTGAAAAAACTTCATTTATTCCTAAATCATGAGTTTCAATATAAGTTGAGTCCATATCGCTGCCACAAGCATGTACGTCTGTTACAGTTACTTTATAATAAAAAGATGAATTAATAGGTGTTATGGTTTGTGTTGTGCTATCACCCGGATTCCATAAATAACTTGCAAATCCAGATCCTGCATCTAAAGTTAGTGTATCTGCTTGTGAAGAGTAGATTGTATCTATAGCCAGATTCACTTTAGGAAATTTCCAGGTGTTTATAATAGGTGTAGTTACTGTATCATCAAGCGGATTTAAATCCTTAGAGAAGTTATGAAATACTTTTATGATATATTCGCCTGATGATCTAAGATCACATTTTTGAGAAAATGTAAAATCTGTGCTTGCTGTTTGAATTAAGTTAGGATTAACCAAGGTGTCCTCAATCATTGGTAATTCATTGATCCGGTATGCCAGGAAGATAGTATCATCCACAGCAGTTAAATCGGCAAGCCCATTATTAGTAAGATTAATACTTAATTCTGTTAATTCAGTTCGTTCTGTTATTTCACATGAATCTGCTAAGCTTGTTAAAATACTGTTAATCGTAATATCTGTTGTTGATCCAATTATCTCAACACTATCTTCAGCCAGACAGTTTGACGGAGATGCATATTTAGTTACCGTTACTTTATATATACCGGTTGATGTAATCGTAGTATCATAATCGTTATGTCCAACCGGGCTCCATAGGTATTCATCATAACCAGCTTGAGCATTTAAGACAACGTTTATAGGTTGGCCAGCATCAACTCCAATAAATACAGGGAATGGATTGTAATTTGGCATACCTTGAACCGTAACTGTTTCAGAAATAGTGTCATTGCAAATTGTTTCATTGTAGAAGTAGGGATCTGATTCTAGTAATGTATATGCAGCAATATCATAGTCTCCTGCATTTGACATCTCCAATGTTTCTAGAAAAGTAAATGGTACTGTTTCTCCTGGACCAAGTGGTGCTGTTAATTCCAACGTGTCTTTTGTTAAAAAGCTTCCGTGAAAATCAAATCCAACAGGAATTTTACTTCCACTATCTAATGTTGTAATCCCAAAATTTCCAATAGTAACTTTAACTTGTGTTACATCACTTAATTCGCACTGGGTAATAGGCTCATCAATAGAAATTACTCCAACATCAGCAGGCGCTTCATAAATTTTAACATCATCAATCCCAAACCCCTCGTAATTGTCATTCTCATTGCTTTCAAAGATGAATCTGAATTTTACCGAACTTTGATTGCTAAATGCAGGTGGTAATAATTGTCGGAACGTTAACCATTGCCCACTCGTGGTATCAATACCTGGTAACTCCAGCTCGGTAATATTGGTTTCATTATACCAGTTCCAGTAGAAATCATGGTCATTTGGAACTAAACTCCAGTTTGCTCCTTCATCCAATGAATACATTAAAGATAAACCATCGGTTTGTTCTTCAGATATCCCTTTACATTTAAATTCAAAGATAATAGAATCTGTTCCTGAAAAATTAAAACAAGGACTTTCAAGAAATGATGAATCATTATTAAGATAATTCCCAGTTAAATTGGTTACCCAAGCTTTGGATCCCGAGGCTGCAGAATTAATTAAAAACCCTGCAGGTGATCCATATTGCCATTTTGAATTTATTCCTCTCACACGATAATAACCATAATTGGTTTCAAAATTTTGAGAATAAGGCAAGGTGTATGTCGGTGCAATAAAAATTATTGTATTCAATTTGTTGTTTGCGGCATCTTCGTCTCCTGCCAAATGTGTAGTAGCATACACATTATTATACCAGCCTGGCGTTGTTAAGTCGATAGGTTTGTCAATAGTATATGTTATAGAACCATCTATGGGTATTGTTGCATAAATTGTATCATATTTGATGGTTGTACCACCATCAAAAGAATAACTTACGGGTAATGGATCGGTCATTGCTTCGCCAGCATAATTCTTTATTGTAATTTCAACGTACTCTTCGTCTGTATGACCGCAACCATCCAAAGGACCTATCCAATTAGTTACACCAACATCTTTCGAAATAAAATTACCAACTACTACTACATCATCTATATTCCAACCTGAAAAATTCCAGAAATCGTTTGTTGGGCCAAGTGTGTAGCGTATCTGAACGCTGTCTTTTCTGTTTGCAACACTGCTAATGTTATAACGTAATGGACTCCAATGACCAGTAATTGAAGTTCCACTATTTTGCCAGAATTTTTGCCAGTTATTCTTGGTAACTGCAGACATATCTATGGTTACAGTATCATTTCCATCTATATTTAACCATCGGTCAAAATATAAATACAGGTCTTTGTAATATTTACAGTCCAAATAAGGCGATGTTGCAGTATATGCTCGATCTGTTAAATTGAATTCATAATCACCAGGATAGCTACCTAAACCAGTTAAATCGGTACCTAAAACAGTTACACCTGATGAAGCCTCTTCGGGATCTGAATTACTAACTGAACCTCCTTTACCTAAAGGTGTTGTTCGCTGAAATTCACCGGTAAGAATCCAACCTTTATCAGTTTCAAAATTATCGTATAAGAGTGCTTCATAAATTGTTCTTGATCCTTCAGGCGATTTATCGATGCTTGGATATAAGTAACCATTTACAAGTATACTTTCATCTTCGATCAAGGCATCAAGTGTATGCTCATGTAATTCGTGATTCGAATCAATTATGATATCGTAAGTAATCCAAATTGATGATAATCCCGTTGGAAACGATCGGTTTAAGTTATTAAAAGTAGCGATACTACTTTGAAAATTAGTACCACTTCCAAGTTGAGTTGAATTTTGAAATAAAGTATCGTTTGAATAATAGAGCTTTACGCCATTTATAGAAATGTCGTTATCATCGGTATTTAATGACTTTACAGCCATTGAATCCAATATTAAAGTACCTTCGTTTCCCTTTATACTGAAATCGATTCGAAGGATGGCATTTTTTTGAGATTCTGTAGGCACAAATTCTGTAGAAGCTTGTTGAATAGTAACGGATTCTACATAACGTGGTATAATACCCTTTTCAATTATGGTTATACTATCGATACATGTACCCCAACCATTATTGGTTTTTCCTTCGAAGGCTATATAAACACTGTCACTTAAAAGGGAATCTGCAATAAAAATATTTCGTTGGGTCCAGGAATCTACTGTTTCGAGCACTTCTAAAATTTTTACCCAGGACTGATTTTCCCCTTTTTTAACATACACTCGTAATTCATCGTTCCTGAAATCGCCAAAAGTGTAACGTTCGTCTTGTGCATGCCAGAAAGCAAGTTCAGGTTTAATGCCATAACTTAAATCAATGGGTGGGGTGATAAATTTGGTTGTTTCATTTCCAAGATTCTGTACATGAAACATTGCATTATATACTCCCTGATATGCATAAGGTGGGTGACCGCTACCTGGTATTGATATATTGGTTGAAAATCCCCCGTCCTGAAACTCCCAATCATAAAAACTTATAACATATTCATAGGTCCAACCATCGGGTTGAGTTCCTGATTCGAAGTCTTCACTAAAAAACAATTCTCCTTGTGCATAGCTCAAACTGCTACTCAATAAAAAGAAGAAAACTATTGCAAAATACCTGAATTTATTCATAATGTATACTTGGTTTTATTTATATTCTAAAATAATATTAACTTTATAAAAACATTTGAATCTAAATTTCGTAAAAATTTTGACAAGTGTTGTGATTTATTACGTAAAATTATACAATATGTTTATAAATATCATCTTTTTTTAGATGAATAAAAATATACAGTTATGAAACCTAAGCTCAGAATTTATATAAGTGTAATCATATTAAGTTTATTCTCTTTAACTTCTTTTGCACAAACCGATTCCATTTTTTGGTTTGCTGTACCTTATGCTACTACAGGTCATGATGGAACTGGGGCAAATTATCATGCTGATTTAACCATTACTGCAAAAGATACACTTTTTAATACCTATATAAAAATATCACAACCTTCTAGTTCAAGTCCTTTGTTGCCCATTTACGATACTATTTATAAACGTTCTGCAACCAATCCAAATCCTTCATTCACTAAAAACATTAATATTCCCAGAGATTTATTAATTGCAATAAGTAACAATTTTTACGATGTTGGAAAATCAAATTCTGCCTTATTAATAGAGGCAGACTCGAATCGAAGAATGAATGTTTATTATGAATACCATCGAGATAGATCTAATCCTGATATTTTTACACTTAAAGGAGGAAATGCCTTGGGTACTGAATTTTGGGTGCCTTTTCAAACGTTATGGAGCAACAAAGATGATAGAAATCCTGCAGCTATGAGCCAGATTTGTATTGTCGCTACGAGAAACGGTACTGAAGTAAAAATAACGTTCCAGAAAGATGCACATAATTATCCTACTGGAGGGCCCTATACTATAATTTTACAAAAAGGACAAACCTTTATGTTTGTACCTAAAGAACGTGTTGCAAACAGACCAAATGAAAGCGGTGCTGCGCATTTGTCGGGTACCCATATAACATCAAACTTGCCCATTGCTGTTACAACTGGGGATGATTCGGTTGTTAAAGACGGTGCTTGGGATATGATAGGTGATCAATTAGTACCTGTTGAGAATATAAGCGGAAAGAGTACGATTGGTTATGAATATGTTGTAATGAGGGGAGAGTTAGACAATTCACATAATGGAGAAAACGTATTTGTATTGGCAACAAAAGATAATACAGATGTAACGTGGATAAGGCAAGATGATGGGGGTTCAACCAATGTCAATATTCCAACTGCAGGAATGCAAACGATTATTAATCTGCCAGTTGGTAATGATTTTGTTCATATTATTGCTAATGAGCCCATAGTAGTATTTCACGTGTCTGGATTTGGTGACGAAATGGGAGGTGCTATTGTTCCTACCATCGATGGCTGTACTGGATCTAAAAGCGTTAGTTTTGTTAGATCAAAAAACCAACCATATTTTTTAACCTTATTAACTCATGAAAAAGGGCGCGATAATTTTAAATTATCAACCGATAATGGTCCCCTTACTCCGATTTTTTCTGCAGCAGAATTTGAATATACCGGTGTTGGTGATTTGTATGTTTTACAAAAAGGTTTTAATGAACAAACTGGTGATCTAGTTCGTTTCCCTGTTAATAAAACATTAAGACTTGTAAATGATTCATCTGTTTTTCATTTAGGTACAATTAATGGAATAAATGTTGGTGGTGGCTGTGCCTATGGCTATTTTTCAGACTATACCTTTTTTGATGTTCAGGGGAGAATTCTACAGAGTGGAACACAACTTCTTTCGTCATGTTATGGAAATCCAATTCAGCTAGAAGTTACAGAGGGACATAATTCTTATGAGTGGACATCAACTCCTGCATCTTCTATTACCTATTTAGATGATCCTACTATTTTTAACCCATCCGGCATATTACCAGTTGGCTATGGTCCTAATGCTCATAAATTTGAAGTTCACGTTACAGGCGATTGCGGGCTGGATACAACATTAAAAGGTTTCCAGGTAGAGGTTTTTCCACTGGTAGATGCCAAATTTAACATTTTACCTTCAGCAGTGGGGTGTGCACCTTATACCATTGATATTGAAAATGTAACTAAGGCTGCTAATAATTTTTCCTGGGATTTTGAAGACGATAGGAATTATGATTCATATACAACTGACACCTTATTTCAACATATTTATCAGAATAATTTTATTCCTTACCAAGATACTGTTTACAAATTCCGCTTATATGCCGAAAATGATACCACTGGTTGTAGTGATCAATATATAAGGTACGTTCGGGTGCATCCCGAAATAAACGCTGCATTTACAGCTAATCCTGCCTTTGGTTGTAATCCACTCCCGGTAACTTTTACGGATAATTCAAGTGGGAATTTAGATACCTATATATGGAAATTTGGTGATGGAAGAGAGTCTTATGTCGCTGGAAATGTCTCGAATGAATACAGCCATGTAAATACGGCAAACACAGTTGATTTTGAAATGGAATTACGCTTAACTTCACCCTATTTTTGCCGTGATACAGCCCGTGCAACTATTTCTGTGTATTCTTACTTAGAAAGTGAATTTACAATAGATACTGCTTATGGATGTTCTCCTTTAGAGGTTACTTTTACTAATGTTTCGGCAGGGGAGAATGAGTTAACACTTGACTATGGAGATGGAACCCCTTTATACGTAGCAGCATCTTTTGCTTCTGTTAATCATACCTATAAAAACACAAGTACCACGGTTGATACTTTTGTGGTCGTTCTAACAGCAACAAACGATTCGTCTTGTACAAAAATATGGAACGATACCATAATTGTTTATCCAGAGTTTGTTGCAGATTATGATATTGACGGACCTGATAATTATGAAGGTTGCAACACACGGGATGTAGTATTTACCAATACAACAACCACAAGTCCAGATGCTGCATCAACATTCTTATGGACTTTTGGAGATGGAAGTAATTCTAGTACAACAGCGGTAAATGTGCCACATACCTATACCAATAATACAAGCAGTGACAAAGCATACGTTTTTAACTTACACGCGGAATCAAAGTATGGTTGTTTTGATGATACTTCGCGTACAATAACCATTTATAAGGCAAAAGCAAATTTTACGATAGATAATGATGATGGTTGTGCTCCACTGGATGTTAATATTATTAATACTTCGGAGGGTTCAAATATTGGAACATGGTTATGGGATTATGGAGATGGTAATACAAGTGGCAGTTCTTTCTTAATACCACCACATTTGCATCCATACGATCATATAACTACAATTACGCAGTCCTATAACCTAAGATTAACCGTTACACACAGCACAGAAGCCTGGTGTACAACATTTAAAGAAACTACCATAGATGTGTTTCCTAAAATAGCGGTATCCTATACAACAATACCAGCAGCATTTCCAATCTGTGATTCTACGGATGTTATTTTTAATAGTACATTAACACCAAATGTAGCAGGTACCACATATGAGTGGGATTTTGGGGATGGTACTTCTTCGAATAGTGCAAGTCCAACTCATAATTACAGGAATATTGCAAGCCCTGGAGAAGTTACATATAATGTACGCGTTGATGCCGAAAATCCGTATGGTTGTACTAGTTTTGCAACAGGAACAGTTCGTGTTAGTCCTCGGGTAAGAGCCTTTTTTACTCTTGATAAATCATCGGGATGCTCGCCCGATACAATTACAGTAACACCAACCAGTTATCTTGGAATAAGTCAATATAGCTGGGATTTCGATGGAGATATGGTAACTGATGCATCAAGTGTAGCTGCTATATTTCAAGAACATACTTTCCCCAGAAATTTAAGTTTAACTAATACAGATGATATATATAATGTAAGATTAACAGTAAGTAACTCAAATGCGGCTTGTAATAAAACATTTTCAAGACGCGATACTGTTTTTGCTGAAGCAAAAGCTATTTATAATCCACAAGGGGCTGCCGCTATTGATT